>Ga0123342_1000435_pt1 | contig 65557 bp, 35 predicted proteins | sample Turbeawhitnodule_FD_89960 | JGI IMG/M metagenome (GOLD analysis project Ga0123342, IMG submission 89960) | Root nodule microbial communities of legume samples collected from Mexico - Turtle bean Mexico white nodule | ecosystem: Host-associated > Plants > Roots > Nodule | place: Mexico: Nepantla... | reverse complement strand
CAAGGTGGTTACAAGGACCAAGTTTGAACATTGTTTAGACTTGGTTAATATCTTGCACATTTGAAGTTGGCGCCCGGAGGCGCAAATTTGAAGCACTGCAAAGTTTGTTTTTGTTATGTTTTGGGAAGATGATTTGTATTAGGTGTGACTTGAAATTAAGCCAAGGTGGAGATTTGTTGATTTTGGCTTAATCCCAAGTCCCACATCGGTGGGTTCATTGTTTGGGAAGGAGGTTTGAGGGTTATAAATTAAACGCTCCTCCTTCACGGTTAGATATCTCAATTTGTAATATCTTCTCCCATAATAATAAAAGTGAGTTGTTTAAGCTATGCTCGGAGATTAGGCTAAACAGACCGAACTCCGTTAACAATTTTCTGGTGTGTTCTTTCCTCTTTATCTCTTTTATTATTCCGCTTTATTTATTCAATATTACTTGTCGGGTAGCTCTGTTAGGGTTCTATTTTAGTGGAAAAATTACCCGTTTTTCCCAACAAAGATAAACTCGAATTTAGTTTGACCTTACCCAACACAGATCCAAGTTCAACTCGATGAAATGGAATCTAATCTAATATAAGTTGGTCTTCTGAAATGGAATTAATGTAGCATTTTGGTGAATTCTTGGTGGTGAAGAATCGTAAGTGTAAATGTAATAAGATAAAAGATTTGGTGAGACGGATCATATCATGCTTAACTGCACCACCATCTCAACGTCAGAGTTGATATGATTTGATTTGAAGGTAGAAAAAATTGGATTAGATAATAGATAGATGACGTAAAAAAAGGGGCATGGCATGGGCGTAGTTTAAACTAATCTTGATGATTCCTAGTCCCTACTTCTTTGTGAGAAGGAACATATAAAATATTATGAATTGTTTTTAACCTCAACCTATTAGGATCCATTAGAATTTAGATGGCTTTGGAATGAACCTTGATACCTAAGCCATGGCGGCAAAGGCAAGCAATGAAGCATAATTGAGAGAAGTCTTAATATTTGTCAAAAAAACCATTGGCCTTGAAATTTGTGGGCGATGAAGATATTGGCTCACCTAAAGTAAAACTTCAAACCTCATCAATTAGGCCTCGAGAGAGAAAGGATATTGATTGATTGGGTCAGCTTCTTCGTTGTGAAGGTTGGTTCCATATGATTGGGAGTCAATGTCTTTGCAACTGCTTCTTCTTCTTATTGGACACATTTTTTATAGATTTTGTCTTCATTTCTATATTATTTTTAATATTTTTTACCTTTTTTATTAGTTTATATATATTTATTGTGACAGAGAAATGAAGAAGGTATACTAATACAAAATATAATATTTATAAAACTGGTGGTAATATATAAGAAATGCTACTCACATACTTCTTAGCATACTTTTTTTAATATATTATTTATTATTAAGATTTTACTGAAACTAGTAATATATTACTTCGATCTAAATTAAAACCAATTTTAGCATTCTCCCAAATAGGTGATTTGTATTGTCTTTCTCATTATTTTTTAATTAATTTAATAAAAAAATGTTATGATGGTGTAATGATATAAATATAATAAATAATTTAGGATGATTATTTGAAAGTTGTATGGAATATTGAAATGAGTATGTCTCATAGTTTATTATCGAGTATTAAGATAATGAGATTTTATAGTGTATTGTCAAGTATTGAGATGACGAGGTGTATTGTTGAATACCAAGATGATGAGGTCTTGTAGTTTATTATTTAAGTGTCTAAGATGACATGCTTTGTAATGTATTACTTGTGCTTTCAAGATACTGATATCTAACTTGACATCTTAACATCTCGACAACATACATTATAAACACATCCTATTCGATAATAGGGGTTTAATAACGTATATAACAATAATCACACAATAAACAATCTACAAATCATGATCAACGGAATTTGAATTTATTTGGACATAGTTCAGTTATCGATATAATATAGAGGACTGTACCGGTCGGCACCGAACGACCGAAAGGTTTACATTAAATGACTTAATTAAATAAAGAGTGTGGTTACACGTGTAACAAGCAGTTGTAACTTCCGTTGAATAAGTCAATCACCTTCTCTGGAACACTCCCTGGATTTCAGGAAACCACCAAGCACGATCCAGAGACCACTAAGCATGTCTCTAGCCATCAGTTGCTTGGCCCACAGGGCCAAGGCCCAAGTCAACCTACTAAAGGGACTTCTGAAAGGGGGAAAAAGTACGTTTTTCATAAGATCAGAGAATTCTCATTGAGCACCATCGTTGACTTGAGCGTCGGAGTACAATCGTAGGTACCCCACCGGCCGACCGAGGCACGCGAAGAGAGAAGGAAACTAGAAGCATAGGACAACTAAGAACAAAGTAAGTATTGTGTATCGACGTGGATCAACATTGCTTAGCCCCCAATATTCATACAAGTACAAGAACCAATATCATCACTATAATTAGGTGAACATTAAAAATGAAAAGATAATAGTATAATTAGGTGATCATTGATGAATTTTTTATTTTACTATATATCACTACTTTGAATCAATAACTAACTTGAGTTTTATAGTGTAATCACAACTACCTCTATCGATCATTCGAAGGCCAAAAACTAAAAGACTGAAGACAAAAGATCCAAAAATAAAAAAATCCAATGACTGAAATCCTAAGTACCTGGAAGAATATGCAAAGGAAAAACTCAATCCTACAAAAATTTTACCAAAACATTTTATCAAAAATACCCCAAAAACATTCGAAGACCGAAGACCCAAAAACAAAAAACCCGAAAACTAAATACCCAAAAATCAAATATCCAAATACCTATAAGAATTTGTAAAAGAAAAACCCGACCCTACAAGAATGTTAGAGAAACAAATATAAAATATATTTATTATTTGGATAAAATTCATTCGTCAAACTAATATTGAGATGTATATGTTGGTTGAAATGATAATTCACATAAAAAGAGTTTATATTAATAAATAATAATACAGAATTTTGTATTGGTGTAGGAGCGTTTGTTAGATACGCGATGTCGTTTCAGAGGTTGGAAAATCCGAACTATAGAGATGAGTATTTGTGTTTTGTATGAATGAACAATGACAAAATAATTTTAAAAAATTTATTAATAATATAAGTTGGTATATTTGTAATATTTTAAAAATAATAATTGTCTTGATTGATGTGTAAGTTATAAGTATTTTATATTAAGGAGAAGAGGGAGTAATAAATATAATAAGCCCCCGTTTATATTAAAGGAACATGTTATACCAGTCAGGTATTATTTTCGTGGCATTGACAATATTGAGTACAAAATTAATCCTCAGATGAAATCTAAAATATTAAAGCATGGCATTTTTAAAACCCTTATATAAATATACAAAATATTTTTTCTAGTGATGTAATATTGTAAGGGTTCATGAGTGTTATAATTTTTTTAATATGCTGAAACACGATCGTTTATTCTATAAGAGAAATGTGGAGAGTGTGAGCTGTCTAAAACGGAAGGCATTTTAAAAAAACACACACAATGTTTCTTCGCTTCTGAAAATAAGTATCTTGTTAGGATAAACGTTAACTAAGAAAAGGTTAATTATTACTTGAAAAAACCATAAAGTTAGTATAATTCAATCTTAAATAACACTACAATTTCCTTTCAAGAGTTTATCAATTTTATTCATAACTTTTATTTGAAAAATTAGTGATTTTATATATATATATATATATATTATATTATTTGCGATTATTGTTTGTTTAATTTTAAAATATAATATATTTAGCATATAAAATAATCTATATTATATTATATTTTAAAAAATATTACATAAGTTTTAATTTATAAAAATAATACATTAAATAATTTTATATTAATACAAAAAGTTTTAGATATGAAAATATTTTTCAGTTAACAGTAATTATTGATATATATATATAATGTAATATAATTAAAATGTATTAAATATTATAACATTATTTGATAAAAAATGACACATGTGTTTGGATTGAGAAGGAGAGGGATTTGTGGGGGAGAGGAGAGAGAGAATTTTTTAGAATTATAGATTTAGGGATGATAGGGTGAATTTATGATGATGGTTTATTGAAATTTGTGAATGATGTGATACTTCAGAAGAAATTTAGAAATTATTTTAAAAATATAAAATGTAAGTTTATAAATTTATTCTTGTTATTAAAAAATATTTGAACAATGAATTATGATATATATTTTTTAAATTTGAATTAATTAATTTTTTTAATATATAATATTCATAATTACTTGTATTTTCCAACAAAAATTAAAAAATATAATTAGAAAATATTTTTGTTAAATTAAATTAAAATAAAATTATTAAATATATTATAAATTATAAAAATAATATTTATTATTATATATATTTATTATTTTATATAACTATGTGTCGTTGATATTATAATTTTATTTTATTATTTATTATTATTAATAGTATAATTAAATATTTTAAATTTATTAAATAAATTTATATAATAGTTAATTTTATATTATAATAAAATGTCATACACATAATCAACACAAATCTCTTCATTTATTTAAAAATTAGAAAAAACACTCTTATCATCTCCTGGTGTACTTCCTCATTCACTTATACACTCTCAAAATCATTGAAAAAAATAGAACCTCTTCCTCATTCCTTTTCCTAAACATGTTATATATGTTATATATTAAAGTCCAGGGGCATGTGCAACGAGTTTGGTGATATTTTACGGGGGGACAACATGTACTCACGCCATGCCATTTATTGATGTGTGTTCACATAAAACCAACTCCTAACAAAGCCCTAGACTTTTCATTTGCCCATTATATTCAGATCTCAGTGAGAGCTATATACTCATAAATGTCAATGACTCAATTAGGAAAAACATAGTATTAAAACAACAAAACTTAAAATAATTATTAGAAATCTGAGTTTTGCTGAAGTTTTATACACTTGAAAAATTTACTTTTTAGTTTTGACCAGAAAAGAAAGAAGAACAAAAAAAATCCACGACCTTGTGTAAATGTTAACAGCATTGTGGAATTGTGGGACCACTGAATTAAATGAGAAGTGTAAACGGTAGTCACGAATGAAAGTTTGATTTAGTCATTTGAGTTTAAATGAAAATTTATTTTGTAGTTAATTTTAGTTGCCGTTAGGTGTTTAATATTTGAAACATGATATTTGTGTTGTTTTTTTTGCAAAAAACAAATAACAATTATTGCAATTAGATGTACTTGGTTTGACTTTCGGATTTTAGAATCGACGTTAGGCATTATTGGGTGCGAAAAATGCTGTCCACATTAAGCTTAAATTAGGAAGGTGTAGGTTTGCTTAACCATTGTACCTTATGAATTATAATCATTAGATAATTGAACAAAATAGCAACTAATCCAAATCGGTGGCATCAAGGACTGGAATTTTTTCCAGTTTCCAGTGTCATAGGTTACCAAATAGTAATACTAAACTTAGGTTATATCAAACCTTAAACTCTAAACTACATATTATCTTAATCCTATTGTCACAATCAGAAGGTGAAGGCAAGGTTGTGTGAAGAGAATATAGCAAAAGAAGTGGGGTAGTAGGAACTTCCACATATTATACTGATATCACAATCACAGATTCAAGCTTGTATGAAAAGAATGCACCAGAGGTAAACAGAAGGAGAAAGTTTGATAGAGTAGAAAGTGGAGTGAAGAGGAAGAAAGAAGGTGGAAGTGTGAAAATATTTGTTTAAAGTCACCGTTGGAATATAATGATTGTATCATAACTAACTATAAGACTTTTATTTATTTCTATTCTTATGATTATAATAAATCATAAATAAAATATTAATAATGAATTAAACGATCTTCTTTTTATTATAATTTTCATTAATTTTTTAACTTTCTTTCTTTTCTTATCAAAAAAGTGTTTTTTAATTACAAAAATGAATTCATTTTCAACTTTGAATTTGATTCTTTAAAAAATGGAAATCCGATCAACTCAATTTTCTTGTTAAAGTAGATATTTGAAGTTTCATCGTGATGACGTCTTAATTATCAACTTTTATTTATTTTTATTCTTATGATTATAATAAATTATAAATAAAATATTAATAATAAATTAAACAATTTTTATTTTTATTATAGTTTTCATTACTTTTTTCATTTTTTTCTTATCTTATCAAAGTGTTTTTTAATTACCGAAATGAATTCATTCTCAACTTTAAATTCGATTCTTTGAAAAATGGAAATCCGATCAACTCAATTTTTCCATTAAAGTATGTGTTTGGAGCTTGATCGTGATGACGTCTTAATTGTCAGACTTTTATTTATTTCTGTTATAATAAATCATAAATAAAATATTAATAATAAATTAAACGATCTTATTTTCTTTCTTATATTATCAAAGTGTTTTTTAATTACAGAAATGAATTCATTTTCAACTTTGAATTCGATTCTTTAAAAAATGAAAATTTGAAAAACTCAATTTTCCCGTTAAAGTGGGTGTTTGGAACTTGATCATGATGACAACACAAAACAGTCAAACACTTTCAAATTATGTAACCTGACAAGTGCAAAACACTTCAAATTTTTTTAACAATTTTGTATAGGGGTATTTTTAGAATTACAAAATTTACAGGATGCTCCAAAAACCTATTAGGTGCAGGAAGAAGCAGCCACAAAAAATAATGAACCAAAGCCCACTCACATATAAAAAAAAATAGAGTGTTTATGGATGTTCAAACCTAATATTTATTGTAACTATTGCAAATTTCATTAAAAAAATAAATTGAATTTCTTTATAAATAAAAACTACTAAAATAATAATTAAATAATTATTTATAAATAAATTAAATAGCATAATTGTTCTTATATAAGTTCTTCGCATTGATATTTTTAATTGATATATAAACTAGTTTTACAACTTTAATGCGCTTTTATATAAATTGGTTTTAAAACTTTAATGCGCTTTTATGCATTAAATTTTAAATATGATTTTTATATTTTTTATTTTTTTTTTAATTTTCATTAAAAAGAATCGGAATATTTCGAAAAGAAAAGAAAACGATTAAATGTTTTTAAATAAAATTATTTAAAAATAAGTCTTTAAAATATAAAGTTATATTAAAAGAATTAATTTTAAAATACAATTTCAACAAAATTACACTCTAAAATATTAATGTAAATAAATTTTGTATTTTTAAAAAGTAAATTTAAATAAAGTGTGATAAAGTATAAATTTAAAAAAAAATTAAAAATAACTTCAATAGTCTAAAAATTAGATATATAAAATTAAAATTAAAATAATTATTCAATAATTAGTTTTTTTTTTATTAATAACTTTATTTTAATTATTTTCGCGAGTTGAATATCATAATGCTTATCTGCATGTATGTATTAAAAATATTTATTCAATATATTTATGTAGTATTTCGGTGGAATGAATGCATTATAAATAATTTATTATTTTATAGTTTTTTAATATAATTATTTGAGTTATTATTTATTTTAGAGTGGCTAAAAGGGAGAAGAGAGATATTTGTTTCATGTAAATTTTAGGATGCACGAGAGAAATTAACTTTATGTGAATGTCACTTATAATGAATAAGGTGCTGTTTTAATTGGGAAGATACAGTGTAAGTTTTCTATTAATTATAGTGATATTTTTATAAATATGTATTTTTCTTTGCAAATTTTAACAGATTTTGTTTTACAGTTATAATTTTGTTTTTTGAAAACTTCATACTACAACATTGACATCAACCCCTCACTCGTACATTTTTTTTATAACATCTTTATTTTATAATCCACAATTACTAATTTAATACTTTAAAAAAAAATGTTGCGATTTAATACTTATTTGAAAAATAAAGTGAATAATCACTTTTACTAAAAGTAACAATTTTTAAAAATGTTAGTTTTTACCTATAATATTTTTAATATTTTTTCTACTTTTCCTTTACATAAGATAAAAAAAAAAAAATTTAATATTTTCCTATAAAAAAAATATTTGTATGCTTAACTAGTTAAAATTTTCACGTAAAAAAAGTTAAAAATTCATATGTGATCAAAACAAATAACAAATTCTTAACTGCAAAGTTCAAAATGAGGAAAATAACAACTGAATATATTTTTAAGATATTTGTTGTAATTAGATAAAATGTAACTTTGTTGAGTTATTCTTGTATTCTAAACAGTTATAAAGTTTGATTACGCTTCTTAAATTATATGTTTTATTGAACACTAATATCCGTGCAACACGTTAAAAAAGTGTTTGTTGAATTTCTAATTTTTTTTAATACAATTTAAAAAAAATATTAATTTTTTAAAAGCTTAAATTTATTATATAATTTTTTATTATAATTATAAAAATAAAAATAAATCTTTTAAATCAGTTATAAAAAAATTAAAAAAAACTAATATTTATACATATAAATTTTTATTATCAATTTATATAATTTATAATTATAAAGTTCTTTCAGATTTAATGGTGTTTATATCGTATATCACATTAAAAAAAGAGTGTAGTTAAAAAAAAAGTATTATTGTGTTCTCCGTTTATTATTGACATAATGTGATTTTAATAAATGAATTATCCAGAAAAGATAATTAAATAAATTGCAGTAAAAAAATATTTTTTTTCACAATAACAATTCCTACCTAAGTGATGCTTCATATTTTATTCTTTTTCTCAAATTTTCTTTTGGTGTAATTTTTCACGTGCTAGGATTATTAATTATTGGCACGTACATATCTGCATCAAAGTATACAAAAAAAACGAGTATATGTCAGAATCAATATCATTTGTAGAGTTTTTTAAGGAAAAAACAAAACATTTAAAAGTAAAATCCACATTCCAAAAGTTTGAAGTGTGAAATTGATTTGTGCTTTTTTTGTCATTTTCATCTTGGAAGAGGAGTTGACATTGACAATGATTAATGTAACCTTCTCTGTCTGAGGTCACGCGATACGCTCTTATATTGTTTGTAAAAGTGTTTGGTGAAACCATTTTCAGTCAACTCCTTCCACGGATCCATTAATAAGGCTTCTCTTCTCTTCTGTTCTCTTACAAGACAATCTGAACAATCCTAATTCCTCAATACCATATTTTCTGGCCATGTCAAGTTCTCAGTGTTTTCAGAACCCACCTAACTTGAACTCAGGTATCCATGGAGCAGGAACTATCCAAGAACTTGCAGGACTTAGTTCTTATGTCACTGGATCTCCTGATTCCAAGTTGGCACTCATCCTAATTTCTGATATATTTGGTAAGAAACCCATCTCCAATGTCTTATCTTTCAACCTGTTTTACAATAATCTTATTTTAATATTATTTCCTACTGTTCAACAATATGTTGCTGATTCAATCCTGGATCTGGGCTATCTCCAAACAATAATAGGCCATTTATAAAATCTTCACTCATCTTTTGTTTCAAGGAAAGTGGAGGAATCATTAAAAAATATCACCTTTTGAAGATACTTCCATTATAATCTAACTCTTATTTGTTTTGGAATTATTTCAGGGTATGAAGCACCAAATCTAAGGTAAATGAAAATTCCCATGATGAATAATAAATATTGAATTCCTTGTTCCATGATTTCCTCATTCAACTAGCATGCTTGCACAAGAATACAAGATTCCTGAAGTTATGCTACAAAATGATTTGTAAACACTGACAATGTTTTATCTGAGTGACAACTATATATTTGACCACTTAACTTAGCTGATAGTGTTGGACTCTAATGCTTCATTGCTTCATGAGATTTAATGTATGAAACTATTTGCCATGAGCTTTGACATTCTCTCACTGTAAAGGAAACTAGCTGACAAAGTAGCAGCATCTGGATTCTTGGTTGTTGTTCCTGATCTTCTGTATGGTGACTATGCTGACTTTCATAATCCTAAGTTCGATCGAGAGTCGTGGCGAAAGGCTCATGGAAAGGTTTGTAAACAGTTCAATGCTTACAACTGCAGTTGTTTATTTATTTCCTATATCTAGTTCACTGATTCATATAACATACCATTCAGTATAATCACTTTGTGACACTGGTATGATGGAACGAAATTCTGCATAAACATTTTTAAAATATGACAAAAATTGATTTTAATTCATGCATAAACTAATTTTAATTTATACGTAAGTTCATCAAACACCTGCCTGGGCTTAACAAAATGTTTATGCAAATATGATGTTTTTTTATAGGATAAGGCATGTGAAGACACCCAACCTCTAATTGCTGATCTTAAGAGTAAAGGTGTTAAATCCATAGGAGCTGCTGGTTTTTGCTGGGGAGGTAACCAAATTTTTTCCTTTAGTCAACTTCATCGTGTCAATTCAGAAGATGAATTTTTTAAGACAATATAAGTTGTACAAATAAAAGGGTTCAGGGTTTGTAAGTGAAATAGTTTAACCTATTAGCTATGTGCAGGGGGTGTGGCAATCAAATTGGCAATTTCCAGTGACATTCAGGCTGCAGTTATTCTTCATCCCGGTCCAATCTCAGATGATGAAATTAACGGTAAACTTTTGTTTTTCAATCTTGTAGTTAAATAAATAACTTCAAAGATTTTTTACCAACTTTATTTTGTTTTACTACAGAGGCCAAGGTTCCTATTGCTATCCTGGGAGCCGAAATTGACCATCTTTTCCCACCAGAAAGGTTGAAGCAAGTTGAAGAAAAACTGTCTACAAAATCTGAGGTGAGAAATTCTGGGGTAATCTTACTTTCTTTTAATTCCTTTAAAATAACAGTTTGCAGCCTTTTTATTAAAGTAGCTGCAGTGACACTGTGAGGTATTAGGTATATTAATTAGAAAATTGTCCAAGTGTAATGAGTTACAATGTTTTCAATATTTGAGCTATGATACTCTTTTAAGTTTAAATAATCATATATCATCACTAAAATAGTGTTATGTGATCACATTATCTAATTTCTGTTACTATCATAGTCAAATTATCAATATGTGCAGTGTTCACTCCAAATTGTTCATGCTTTTGTATCAGATTGAGAGCTTTGTGAAACTATTCCCTGGTGTTACGCATGGATGGACAGTGCGGTACAATGATGATGATGAAGCTACTGTCAAGAGCGCAAAAGAGGCGCATCAAGACATGTTGAACTGGTTTGTCAAACATGTCAAGTGAAGGTTGTTTTCCACCACTAGAATATGCATGTCTGTTATTGAAATCGGATGTGCAAGATTATCTGATTGTTATTGATTTGGGTTGACGAAAGACTAAAACTATCACATTTTGTGCCCCTGACTCTGTAAAAGTTCATTTATGAAAAATTGATACAATAAACAGAAGAATCTTTGGAATGTTCAGTAACCGTGTAGTGATACTCTTACACTGCCATCATTTATAACAAACAGTTTTGTCTGGCAAAGAATAGCAAGTAAAGAAACTTATGAATAAGAATTTAAGCCTAACTCTAATAATATGCGATTTGATAATGGTCCAAAGTAAGTGACATAAATTTATTAAATCTTATTTTTGTTGCTTGGTAGATTGAGCAATAATATATGGACAACCATATTTTTTCATACAATTACGTTACAACTCCCAATATTATTATTTTAATATTTTTTTATATCATTTAATTACAAACTTACCCTTTACTATATATATTTATTTCTATGATTTTTTAGCAAGTTGTAGAGGGCTTTGATGTCCTTTTGATGTTGAAGTAACCTGCAATCCACAAAAACATAAATTATAAGAAGAAAACAAAGAAAAATAAAGAAAATAAAGTTTTAAAGTAACTCCTAGAAAAAATAAAGATATTTTACTAAAGTTTGAAGATATGATAAATGATCCACCTATTTAGGACATAAGAATGCTTTGAGATATTTATCAAATAAAATCTATTCATTAAAAAAGATTTATATGGCTACATGAACCTTCAAGCTCTTAAAACCTAAAATATGGTACAACAAAGTTAATGTAGGTGGATCACATTTTATGTCAAACAAACATGTTAATATTGTTACACGATTCCTTTTAACTATTATTTTAATGTACACAATTTCTTAAGATTTTATCTTTTAAATTAAAAAAATAATTAAAATAAAAAAATAATGTTGCCAATAAAAGAAATTACCTACAATAAAATTAAAAAAAATATTTCTATAATTATGTTTTATAAAAAGAATACAATTAAATGATATTTTTTTAAAAGAAAAAAAGTAGAGTCATTGTAGAAGTATGATCATAATTTATTTTGTACGATGACTATTTATTTTGTACCGTAACCATATTGGTTGAACCATTAATTTTAATTTACACAGTTTTGATTATTTGATTATTAAATATTATTATCATTTATTCTACATGTAATAATTTTTTAAAATTATTTCTTGATTATATGTTTATTTTATATTTTCCGATATATCTTGATCTTTATGAGTTTGAAATTGAGGAAGATGATACTAAAAAGAGTAGAAATGTAAAACATAGCAAATATTTTGATTCAATTCTTTTATATTCAAAATTTCAATAACAAAAAATAACAAATTTTTATTGATTTTTTTTTTTTAAAAAAAACATTGTGTGCGAGCTGGCTTTTACGTGGAACAAGGACACAAAAATCAGTCTGAGTTCATTACGCGGGAAAGACCTATGCGCGGCATAGCAACCCGCATTATTCTAGGTTGGTAACAGTTGAGAATGTGACTTGATGTTGTTTTTTTTGAAGCTTTCACATTTGTTTCCGTGTGAATGAGTCAAATGGTTCTAGTAAATGTGTGATATGAGATACTTATTTTTGAAAAAAAATCCTAAAATTAGTTCCAAGTTTTTTATGGGTAAAAGTATGACCTCTTGACAATCACAATGGATTCATACTTGAAGGCATTCAGTCTTTTAGCAAGTTGTAGAGAGTTTTGATGTCCTTTTGATGTTGAAGTAACCTACTGTCAACCAAAACAAAAAGAATGAAAGAAAAAAAAGGTTTTGAAGTACTCTTAGAAAAATAAAGATGTTTTACTAAAATTTGAAGATATGATAAATGATCTACCTATTTACGACATAAGATTGTGACATTTATCAAATAAAGTCTATTCACTAAAAAAATATTTATATGACTAGATGAAATCATCAAACTCTTAAAACCTAAAATATGGTACAACAAAGTTAATGATTGAGTTTGGACTTTTAAAAGAGTTTATCTCACATTTTATGTTAAACAAGCATATTAATAGGCTTCCAATCTAGTTGGTTCTTAGATTTTGTTATGAATAGATATAATCTATCTATTTATCGTTTTTGTTAATATATGAGTTTTGATTTAGTTTCCCATATTTACGTTTTTTTATAATAATATTTTTTTTTATGTGATGACAGATGATTGTTATTATTTGAGGTGTCAATCTAGTTGAAATGTCAAATTGCATAGTGATACCTAACATGAAAGCTTTAAAAAAAACATGTTAATGTTGTTACTTTAAAATTATTTGATTGTATGTGTATGTTGTTGATTTGGGGTGATATGAAACTAGTTAATATTTGTTTATCAATTAAAGCACGAGACGAAGGACTTCTTTAAAAGAAAGTCAAGTGATACAAGTTATAATACTCCGTAGATAACTTGGATGTTTTTTTAGTGTTCCAAGAACAAACAAAAATTGTAGTAAGATTAAGAGTAAAAGTTGAATTCATTAGATTAAGAGTAAAAGTTGAATTCATTGTAGTTGTAGTAATTGGGAATCAAATTTTGAAGTCAAAGAATATTTAAGTAAATCTTTAATGTGAATTTGTGTTTATTAATGTTTTGTTCAAATCAATAGAGTTTGAGAATCAAGAAAAATTTGTAAAAATTAGATTGTTTGAAATAAGAAAAATTGAGGATAAATTTATAAAAGTTTGTATAAATGTGACGAGTGTGTTGATTAATTTTTTTAATTAATAAAAATGTAAGATTATAATTTTATTCATGTTATAAAAATTATTTGAAAAATAAATTTAAATTACTATTTGTATATAAAATCTGAATTGAAACTACTATAATATATTATCTCAGTTAAGAAAATATGACATATGTAAAAAGTTATTATGACATAAAAATAAATAATATTTAAATGTTTATGATTATAAAAAAAAGTAATTTTTATATTAAATTTAAATAATAATAATATTTTATATTTATTTTTTATAATTAATATTACTATTATATAATTTTATTTTTTTATTATAAATAATTATACTCATTGTAATTATCATTAATTATTTTATTTTTATTTTTATTAATAATACTATTAAATAATTTGATTACATAAAATTTTATTTACTATTTAATAAATTTTATGTTTTTAATATTATTTTGATTTTATTATATTATATATAATCTATTATACATTAGAAACTTAAGTTATAATCCGTTATATATATATATATATATTTAATAATATTTATAATTTTTATAATAAAATTATAATCTATTATAATTTTTATATATAAATGATATAATTGATTATATTTAATAATAATAATAATAATAAGTTAATATATTTTAAAAATAATTTAATATTTAAATATATTTTTTGAAATAAAATATTATAAAAGTAAAAAGTTGTAGTGTCTCAATATATTCAAATAAAACATAAAGAAAATCAATTATCAAAATTGTATAACCAATTATACTTCAAAATATAATTCACACAATTAATTATGTTTTCAAGTATAATTAATGATGTGACTTATATTTCAAATCAATAGTCAGTTACGCAATATGATAATCTATTACCCCATTTTTACTAATGGAACTTTGTTATCACTTGTGATACTATGATGTTTTCTTTTGTTTTTCAAATTTAGGTAGTTTTCTTCTTCTTCTTTTTCATTCATGTCATGATGAAAAATGAATAATTTCATAAAAAATTCACACTTATATTTTTTGTAAATGCATGGAATCAAATAGGAGTGTCTCTATCAAATTCATCAACACTACTCACCCATAAACAAACACAAGGTAAAAGAGGTTTAAAATTATGATGATTGTGTACACACAAAAATCAAGTTGTTTATATTCCTACTAAATCTTTATTATTACACTTTTTAGAAAATTTGGAAATTTATTTCAAAAACTCAAATTTTAACTCAAAAGTTATCATTACCAATTAAGTTATTTCCTATTTTTGTTAATAGAATGATTATAAATGATTTTTTAGTTAATGGTTTTTAAATATATTTATATTAAGCTGTGTTAAAAAGTTAAATTTGTGTACTCTTACAAATATTATTTAATACTCTATGTTATTTTATTACATTCTTTTATATTTTATATTTATTTTTCTCTCTTTATGCAGTTGGTTTTATTTCTATAACCAAAAGTAATCATGCAATTTACTAATCTTTTATCTTAATTATTATCTCTATTAATGTTAAAAGACAAAGTAATCAGTTTAAACCTGATCAACATTGTCATCCGTTAATAAAATAAAAAATAATTATTTAAAATAAAAATAATGTACACAATAAAAGAAATTACCTTCAATAAAATTAAAAAAAAAAAGTATTTTTATAATTACGTTTTATAAAAAAAAGTGCAATTAAATAATATTTTTTTAAGAGAATAAAGGGAAGTAGTTAAGAAGAATCAATTTTTTTGAAAACAGATAAATATAAACGGTCATATTTTAGTTTGTTATATATAAAACCTTTCAAATTGAATTGTATATTTTTTGTTTTTTTAAGTCCTCATCTTCTTCTGGCTTAAGCCAAAACAATGTCCAACCCTAATCATAAAAATGGTGAGAATGATGATGAAGATTTGCTTACACTGTCCCTCTCATCTAATAGTCGAAAGAGACCAGCAACACCCTCTCTCCCAACAACCCAAATTTTCATGAGGGCACCATGCACACCCTCCAACACTAATAATATCAACAACGGTATACCAGCAAATTCAAATTCCCAACCCCGCCGCTGCCGCCGTCGCCGTTCTGCGTTCGAAGAGAAGAGCGAAACCATCCCTCCACCGTTCCCCTGGGCCACGGACCGACGCGCCACCGTGCAGAACTTCAGCTATCTTATAGAGAACAGGATCCTTGCGATCAAGGGTTTGGTCGAGTGCAAAAGCTGCAAGAAAAAATTCGAGATGGTTCTTGATCTGAGGAACAATCTGTCACAGTTGCTGAACTTCATTGATAAGGAAAAAAAGAATATGCACGAGAGGGCACCGAAGGTTTGGATGCGGCCGGTTCTCCTAAGATGCGAGGGTTGCGGGGAAGACAACAGCGTCCAACCGTCGTTTGAAAATACGAAGAAAAAGAACATTAACTGGTTGTTCTTGTTGCTGAGCCAAATGATTGGTTGCTGCACTCTGGCACAACTCAAGTATTTCCTGAAGCACAACAACATCCATCGCACTGGCGCCAAAGAACGTGTTCTTTATTATTCCTACATGTGCCTCTGCAACCAGCTTAAGCCTTACCACCCCACTCCCATTCTGGATAGTAACACCACATCATCATCATCATCATGTCGCCCTTAAATCATTAGATACTCCATACTTATTCTCATTATTATGTTCTAATTTCTTCTCTGCATTCTCAATTTGGTTTCTACTTTAGGAGTTATATATATATATATGAACTCTCTTTCTACTTTCTTAATATCCTTTCCATATATAGTGTAGCACAATGGTTGAGCTTGACTGAATATTTTTCAGAGCACTAAATGCCATTAATGTGTTAATCTTTACTAAGGTCCTCCTCCTTCCCCAAGTCAATTTGGTTCTTCTAATATTAATCTCTCAGATGTTAACAGATTACTTTGAAAAACTTTTGTAACAATGATTTATTCACAATCATATTTTTTTTATATAATTACATTACAACCCTTAATATTATTATTTTAATAATTTTTTTATTTTTTTATATTATTTAATTATAAATTTCTTTGTAACAAGATAGACACACTTAACACGATTTACGAATATTATGGTTGAAACTTTAACCACTTCACTTGCTATCGGTTATATCTGTTTTTATTTCTATAATTCTTCTCCAAATGGATCCTAATGTGTAGCAATTTAATTTTTTGTTTTTAAAATTTCTACATAATTTTGTTCTTTTGTTTTAAAATAATATATTTTTACATTACACGTGTACCTCATTATAAGCTTTGGGTGTACATGTAATGTAAATGTAAATGTAGTTTAAAAAAACAAAAATATTGGGTTGTTGTTATAATTTTTTTCTTCTGTTATTTGTTCACAAAAACGTGATTTGCATATAGTTTTTAATGAAACTTTTAAGGCCAAAATGTTTTTGTCTTTTTCATTGAGGACACACATGCCCTTTAAAAGATTTAAAGGTTTGAAGTTTTGGACATTTTGTTTGTTTTCTCATTCCTTGTCCACTTTGCGTGAGATCTTTTCTTAGTAAGTTTTGTTTGTTATTTAATGGTCTTGAATTTTATAATTTGTTATGCATTTTATTTGAAGAATGTTATATGATGTAAATATGGACCATGAATATTTTTCACATAACATTGTTCAAAAAAAATGCAAATGGACACCAAAGGAGAAAACACACAAGGGAATATGTGGTTTAATGAAGAAAACAAAGATACTTTTGACATTAGAAGTTTTATTAAAAATGACATCATGCAAATAATAAACGGAGGATTAAATTACAATGATAGTTCTTGAGATTTTTTGAATCACACTTACACCATGTTTTTAATGGGTTACATATAAATTATGAAAAAATGAATGACAATATACAGTTTAAACAAGGAGTGTTTGTATAGATTTTTTTGAAAATGAGATATTGTTGAAACCTGGGAAAATATTCGGGGATGTGAGTGTAATCTACACTTAACGGATTAACACCATTAGCAATGATGGGTGCAAGTGAAAAAAGTCACAAAAGTTAGGGTGTTGACGTAATTAAATCCAAATATAACTAAAAGTCTCTTTAGATGAGTTTTTGTTGCTTTTAGGAAAGATAGATAACAACAAAAAATTATTTATCTATAAAATTAAACTTCATAAAGAATAGTGTAATTTATGAAAAATGTTTTCATACAAATATAATGATGAAATCAAATAGAAAGATTAATTATTAATATTATTTATTTATATATGTACATATTGTTTTATTTTGTTCTATCCATAACTTATTTGAAAAGTTAACTTACATAACATGTTGGAAAGTGTCTTTCAAATATTGAAATTCAATTGATATATTTGTTAATTTTCTTGTAGATGAAGTGATGATTGTTAAAGTATATTAACTCTTCAATTTCATGAATTAATCTTTACTAAGTTTCTCCGCTTGATTTGTAGAAGCCTTCACCAAGTTAAGGTGAAAACAAAAACAACAATTTAAATTATAGATAGTTTTGGGTTGGATAAATCGTCAATTTGGTTCTTCCAGTATTAATCTCTTGTGAAATGTTTAGAGACTACATTGAAGAACTTTTGTAACAACACAGACACACTTAACATGATTTATGAATATTATGGCTGAAACTTTGTCCACTTCACTTGGTATCTGTTGGTATCTCTTTTCACTTCTAAAATCCTTATCCAAATGGCAATTTTCGTTTTTAAAATTTCTACACAATTTTTTGTTTGTTTTAAAAACAATATATTTTTACATTACACATGTACCTCATTAGAAGCTTTGGGTTGTTGTTTAAAAAAAACATTGGATTGTTGTTATTATTTTTTATTCTTTTGTTATTTGTTCACAAAATGTGATTTGCATATAGTTTTTAATGAAATTTTTAATGCCAAAATGTTTTTGTCTTTTTCATTGAGCACACACATGCCCTTGTAAAAGATTTCAAGGTTTGAAGTTTTGGACATTTCGTTTGTTTTCTCATTCGTTGACCACTTTGCAAGAGATATTTTCTTAGTAAGTTTTGCTAACATTGTTATTTAATGGTCTTGAATTTTTGTATTTGTTATGCAGTGTCTTTGAAGAATGTTATATGATATGGACCATGAATATTTTTCACGTAACATTGTTCAAACAAAATGCAAATGGACAGGGAAGGAGAGAACACACAAGGGAATATGTGGTTTAATGAAGAAAACAAAGATACTTTTGACATTAGAAGTTTCATTAAAAATCGCATCAAGCAAATAATAAACGGAGTATTAAATTACAATGATACTCTTTGGGATTTTTTGAATTACACGTACATCATATTTTAATGGGTTACATATAAATTATGAAAAAAAGGAAAGACAATGTACTGTTTAAACAATGAGTGTTTGTATATAATTTTTTGAAAATGGGATATTGTTAAAACTTGAGAAAATATTTGGGGATGTGAATGTAATCTATCCTTCACGGAGTTAACATCATTAGCAATGAGGTTGCAAGTGTAAAAGGTCACAAAAGTTAGGGTGTTGAGGTAATTAAATCTATGGTAATTATTTTAATACTTTTTTATATAATTTAATTACAAATATACCCTTTATTATATATATTTATTTTTAAACTTATCACATCAATAGTTGTATACAATTTCAAGGTTGTCAAAATATCATTTTCCTTAAATCTAAATATAACTAAGAGTATGTTTAGATGAGTTTATATTCCTTTTAGAAAAGACAGATAAAAAAACAAATTATTTATCTATAAAATTAAGCTTTATAAAAAAATAGTATAATTTATGAAAAATGTTTTCATACGAATATAATGATGAAATCAAACAAAAAATTAATTATTAATATTATTTATTTTTATTTGTACATATTATTTTATTTTATTCTATCCATAACTTATTTGAAAAGTTAAATTAAATAAGATATCGGAAAGTGTCACATACTTTATTAAAGTATTGAAATTCGACTGATATATTTATTATTATCTTGTAGATGAAGTGATGATTGTTTAATAATTTATTAATCAATATTTAGTTCAAATTGTGTTGATTTAGTTTCAACATCACCATATCCTCTTTATAATTCAAAAAATAACCTATCAAGAACATTGTATAATAGACATTTTTTTTTACAAAAAGTGTTGATTTTTGAATTTTTTAATATGAATTAAAAAGTTAGCATTAAAGTTATTTAAACAAACAACAGCAAAATAATATTATTAATAATGATGATAATTTATTGGTTGATAAAGTTATTTAATTCATTTTTTAAATTTTTTTATCATACTATTAATATTAATTATGAAATAGATTTTAGCGTGGATTAAAAACTTACATTAATAATTAAATTTTGATGTTAATTAACTAAAAATTGCACTTCCGTGTGAATATAAAATCATGACAATAATTCATTAATCTTAACTTGTTAAGGTCTACTATTCAATCACTAATTTTAAATTAAACTATCTATATCAAATAAATTTTAACATGGAAATGAATTAATGTCCTGATACTAAATAAATTATATTTTTAATATTAACTTAATTTAATTTTGAAAAAAAAAACTTCTACAAGATTTTCATCTTCAACAAAATAAAATAAAATAAAAAACAAAAAAATAGTTGTATCTAATGAAGAATATGAGTGTGAATGAAGGAGATGATTATGAAAAGATTTATGATTATGGATGAAATATACAAGTGTTAGAATATTTATATAAAAAATGAGAGATATAAATCTTGAGTGAAAAGATTTGTCATATTTAAATATGGATAGATTAAAAATAATTTACTATTAATATTTATTAGCATGCACACATTTATGATATATAATCATTGCCTCAATCAATACTAACTTATACATATATTACAGATATATTATAGATATATTATATTAGCTAATCGATATTAACTTTGATAAATATTAAGATAAACAAAATTAACTAACTTAAATAAATATAAATAATAAAAATAAATAAAATTAAGGTTAATTATATTGATACGGTGATATTAGTATAAACATTTTTATTTATTAAAAAAGTTAAAAATTATTAAGGCCCTATTAAAATTGACTAAATTAATCTTATTAGTATATTAAACAAATGTTGACTAACTTATCCTAAATCGTAATTGAAATAAATATTTATTTACTAAAAAATTTAAAAAGAGTTGATGTCACTTTAAAAATGATTAAACCAAATTTATCATGAGATAAATTACTTAATAATAATTTTATATTTTTTAAGTAGAGGTTAATTGTATTTTGCAAAGCTTAATTAATTGTTCGTGTAGTAAAAATCTAAAAAAAGCTACAATGAAATTTTGAAAGAGAGGTAACTAGGAGATAAAGAAAGAAAAAAAAATATTGTAAAATAATCATAAGGTTGTGTGAGGATGGAAGACGTATACTATATTGTAAATTCATGATAAATGGTTTATATAATCTAAAATAAATTCAAATTAATGTTTAAATTAAAGATAATAAAAAATAATAGATTGGGAGAGATACGAAGCTAAGAAAAATCAAAACCTGTCTATTGTAAGAAAAAAAATAAAAAAATTATCATCCTCAATTGATTGATAACTAAAAATACTCTCTCAAGGCAACTATTCTAATTATTTATAGAGAAATCAATTAAAAAGAAAAACTATGTTTAAATGAAATACACTTTTCATAAAATATCATTGCATAAAATGTTAATAAATGTTATGAATCAATTCATTTTCATAAAATAAAAATGAGATATTCATGGAAGGAGAGAAAGGAAGTATAATATCCTTAGGTTTCCAAATTTTTTGGTCCAAAGATTTTTTTTGTAAATGAATGGGCCACACAATTATGGGCCTGAAAGAAGGGTCCAACAAGAAGAAACTGTCATGGACTCAAAACCTTTAATCGCTGCCAAACCCTAAACAGGCGTAGAAGTTGCTTTATACTCGTGGCCTCCTACGTTGTTAGTCTTCTTCCGCACCCACGCCGTTTCTGTGCCTTCACTGTACTATCTCGGTAAGATCTGATTCCTATTCCCCGGTTACGAAATTTGGTTCAGGGGTTGTCTAGATTTTCTTTGTTACCCTTCTTATCTTACCTTTCATGATGAAGAAATAGATACTGAAGCATATTTTTGGTGTTTAGATTCATGTTGAGATCCTTAAGTGTTGTATTTTTTTGTTGCGATAGCCTTTTAGAAGATACCTTGTTAACAAAATTTTACCTTTCGCCGGAACTCCTTGCTTTTTTGTTTTTTCTGTTATGATTATGAAATCATAATACATACACAACGTTACTGCTGCTAGTATTATTGTTGTTTATAATGATGGTTATGCCGTTTGGTTAATTTTTATGAAATTGGTCACAGTGATAATGGTGAGGGTCAGTGTCTTGAATGATGCTCTCAAGAGCATGTACAATGCTGAGAAGAGGGGGAAGCGCCAGGTCATGGTTAGGCCATCCTCAAAAGTGATTATAAAATTCCTCTTGGTGATGCAAAAGCATGGTATGTGATGTTTCTTGTTTTTTGTATGATACCTTAATTTGATTACTACTTTTTCATAATTATTTTATATATTTTCGTTGTTTTGGTTTTGGTTCTTTCTAGGGTACATTGGAGAGTTTGAGTACGTTGACGATCACAGATCTGGGAAAATCGTCGTTGAATTGAATGGTAGACTGAACAAATGTGGGGTTATTAGCCCACGTTTTGATGTGGGTGTCAAAGAGATTGAAGGCTGGACTGCTAGGTTACTCCCCTCAAGACAGGTTAGCTAAAAAGCCTCGTTCTTTTTCTAACATCAGAGATCTTGTTCTTCGTTCTTGGTACTCGTTATAAAATATAGTATTCTGTTTTTGCAAAAAATAACAGGGTTGTTTTCTTTAACTTTCTTGTTTACAATTTTGGACATAACACCATTGTGGAGAGTTTGAGAATTTAAGTGGCATATGATTATTTCAGCTAATTGCCTTCTGAATTCTGAATCTCTCTTTTAGATTATTGAGTTTATATTTTACCAAGATGTCATATACAAGAATGAGCACCTTTGAAATCATGGCTTAATGATACACGGCGACATTTCGTTTGAGAAATTTTTTGCTGTTTTCAATCTGTATCTTTGGAAGTATTAGTACTACAGATAACAATTGGAATATGTCTGTAAACTTTTGAAAATCGGGATCAAAGTTAAGACAACCCACCAGTAGATTAGTGCTATGCTACAATTCTTTAAATATTGTTTGTTCTGTTTAATTAATATATTCGTATTTTGTTATCAATGTTGTGTCTGTATCTTAAATTTTGTAAGGGTACACGTAGAGGCTTTGAACACAATTTAATTGTTGATCCCTAACCATTAATTACACAAATGTTTCAGTTTGGGTATATTGTGTTGACTACCTCTGCTGGCATCATGGATCATGAAGAAGCTAGGAGGAAGAATGTTGGTGGGAAAGTGCTGGGTTTCTTTTACTAGTCTAGTTTCCTTTCAAAGATTTTGTGCCGATTTCAGTTTTTTTAAACTCACCGGTTGTAATGATCGATGTTAGACCCGTAGTTTACTGAGTATGCATAGCAGGAGATGTTTTTCTGATGTGCTTTGTTTGTTTGCAGAACCAAAATAGCAGCTATAATTTATCTAATTTATGGCAGTTTTAGTTAAGGCTCGATTTGGTATTACTACTATTATTAGTACATAATAGTGCATATCTCTATAAAGGAGATTGCAGTAATTATTAAGAAAGGAGAGAGTGCCCCCTTATGTAAGGGGCGAGATTTTCGAAATAACTTAATTGGTTTGGTTTGAAATTCAAATTTTAGAATAGTGTTATATAGTTTCTAAGCTAATAGTCTGTTAGTATATCACATTTGCAGATGTTTAGTTTTGTATATTTTATTATGCTCGAAATTTGTAGTTCTTTTGCGGGTTTGGGTTGGCTTAGATTTTTAATACTCACTTTTGATATGATAGAGAGGTGTATATTGAAAGGGTGGGGCAGTAATATTTACACTTCAGAAGTTAGAGTTATGAGCATGGATTAAATTTAATTGTTTCTAGTTCATGAAATTTTATTTTAGGTTTGGGCTTGGGTTTTTTTTTTTGTTTAGGTAAAAGAAAACGGCGGTGTGAAGTAACTGCATTTAGATTTAGGGTTTAAACTACTTTTAATTATTTGAGTTTGGGATGATTCTAGTTTTGGTTTTAAGAGCTTTGTGTAGTTTCTTTAAATTGTAAGAAACAATTATAATTTCTAAATACTAAATTTAAGGGACTAAAATATAGAATTTAGGGTTCAAAACTATTTTAATTTAGTTTTAATTTTAATGTTCAGTGTTTAGGGATTAAAGTTGTATTTTATTTTCAATGGAGCACTAAAGTAATTTAAATTTGAAGAACTAAATTTAAAATTGTTTGAAGGAGCTGAAAGTCATAATTAATCTGATAGATTATTTTTCCAATATCATAAGTAGTTTTGTACGCCCTTTCTTCTATCTGTATAATATATTTTTATTTTTATTTTTTTAATGTATCGTTTTAAGCACAAGATTGAAGTTTTGATCTTTAGATATATTGTGCAAATGGATGGATTTTTTGGTGTAACTATAACTAGTGATGATTTCTACTTATATGGAGATAAATAAAATTTTTAAGATGTAAGACATGATATAATTTGAGAATAAAGATTTAGAATTTGTTTATTTTTATAATCATAATAATAATTTATATAATAAAATTTAAATTTTTAAAAAATTAATGTATTTTTTTTAAAAAAAAAATATGTCTGATATTAGTATCGGATGTCCGATATGCGAGAAGTGTCCGAGTTCGTATGATAGAATATTAGAAATAAAAATGTTGTATATTGACTTCACGTGTAGATAGGAGCACAATACACAAATCTTGGTGCTAAATTCGATAAATTCTCTTCAAGATACTGTCATACTATATGACTTCTTAATTCCCAAAAATATCCGAATGAAATCTAAATATAATGTTTCATACAAAACCACCACACTATTATTGTTATGACTATTAGCTTCGGCAATAATAATAATAATAAGCATCGAGTTTTGATTTTTGATGTTTCAACGTCCAACTGTGTAAACTTATATTAACAAAATAAAATCGTTTTATACTACTACCACTGTGTACTATAAATCCATTGAATTTTAAAATAATTATTTTAATTTTTTTACTACTATAACAAGTTATGATTGAATGTTCAGTTTTACAACGTTGATATATGAGTGATAACGATTTGGACAGTTTTCCTAAGACGTTTTCCACACAAAAGATGATGTTGAAAACAAAAAAGAAACACAAACATTTAGTATTGCCTAACATTAATATGACTGAGTTTTAGTTACACGTGATTCTTATTTATTTCTACATATATTCAATTGGGTCAATGTTTTGGACAAGTATCACCTTTAATGAGATTTGTTCTTAACTCTCTTACATTAAATTGTTTACCTCCTATTTTTTCAGGTAAGACTCAATGCTTAGGATAATAATTGAATCTTATGATGTATTTAATTATCTGAAAAATTAAAGTTGTTACTATTATGATTGCAAGAAAAGTATTGACCAAAAGAATAGTGGTGGTGGACCTGATTATTGCACAAATGGTGGAATCACCAATTGGTTGACCTTCTTGAGAGCATCTCTTTCAACCATAGTGTGTAAGAAACAACCCATCCTTTGTCCACATCTCAATTTTTTTTCTTGTCAGAAGTTCATTTCTTCTGTTTTCTTACTTGACAAAATAAATGAGTGGAAAATCAGAACCAAATGGATATTTGTAAAAACAATAAACAAAGATAATTGAGTAAAATAGAAAAAAAATATAAAAAAAAATTAAGTGAAGAATTTTCTTAACTTGAGAAGTAATCTAATATAAAAAATACTTTTATTATAAAAGTATAATTAAAATATATTTTTTTTCATCATAACACTTAATCTCATCCAATAATAATAAAATATAATATTTATTTTATATTTTTATTGAAATTTCTAATTTCAATTGATTATATAGATTGAGAGGCATTACGATTCTGCAAAGATTTTGGTGCTCTGGGAACTATTTTGGGGCAAAATAAACAATGATTCAGTTTCATAAAAAAAGAATAATACTTTGCTGAAAAACTTCTTTTTAATACGTATTTTTTCAGTACATAGAGAATTCAAAACTTTGTTTTTCTCGGAATAACACAGGTCGGTGTTTATTTGTTTTGTACTCCAAATCAGAAGCAACAAGGTGCCCTTTGCTTGAAGAAAGGTTTTTATCTTCTCTCTAATGAAGATATATCACTTATTTGATTTATTTATTTAAGAACAAAATTGATGCTGCTCTGATTAAATTTAGAAATTTACACCCAGAATTTATATTTTATTAAACTTAATTTAAAACTAACATCTACAGTACTTTTTTCGTCACAAATGAAAAATGAATTTACAATATAACACCATTTGAAGGGCGTGTTATTGAGTTTTTCAGTAATCAGTGTAAAGCTTGTAAATTAATTATTTTCACTCCTATTATTTGATTCATTGCACCAAGGGGATTTATTTATTATATAAACAAAAACACCATAATTTATGAAAATTGAGAACAATTTGAAAAGTGTTATAGTTGAATTTAAAAGATAAAGTTTGGCAGAACCGAGTCTTCGTATTATTTTATTCCTAAAAGCACCGATTCACAGTTTGAAAAGTATTGATGCCATGTGAGGCACGTGCCATTTGGCATTGCTAAATTCTAACATTGATTTTTTCACATCAATATCAATACTTGCCTTATCTTGTGGCATTTCTTGAATACTTTTTCTTGCCAAAAACCTTCATCGATGTTCTTCTCCCAATTGTTTTTGAAATATGATATCTCTATTAAATTACTCCATGATGTTCTTCTTCTTGTTGTTAACAGAACAAGAAATATATCAGTGACCACACTAATTTCATATTCTATTTATGTACGTGTATGTTTTCAAAGCAAGTAGGAATTTTTTAAGAGTAAAAAATAACATAGGCTAAGAGGAAACACCACTTTAAACATACCAAAAATCCACTAATACAAGTAGTCTCCTAATCTTCCTTTTGAAACATTCAATATAATATCCGTAAATCATTTTTATATGTTAATATCAAAGGAAAAACACTTTTAGCCCTTTTTCTATAAAAGAGATGAAATACTTAGAGGATATTGACTTTTTTGTAAAATTTGAGATATATATTTAGTATGAGATAGAAGAACCAATAGCAACTAACACATCCACACATTTCTTTAAGTCAAGAAGACAAACCTTTCAACAAATTATCATTCTTTTAGAGCATGTAGTTGAATCTTTAATTTCTTGATACAAACATGATTTTGAGAAGCATAATTACATTTTAAATTTGACTAAGATTTGAGCAAAATATGTAAGACCAACCATTTTTATTAAAATGGATGTGAATATTGATGTAAGAAGCCAAGCAAGAAAATAATCTTGTTACCCGTAATATAAATAATTATGATTAATATCGTTATTGATAATATAATAAGTGAACTTTAAAAGATAATTCAAGAATTTGAGAAGTTTATGAATTTTGTCAATAACAAATTTAAACTCAAAGAAGTAAATGTTATATATACGAGAAAAAAAATAATTAGAAAAAGAAAAGAAGAAGAAGGATGTAGAAGTAATGGTCAGAATCACAAAGTTCAATACTATGCTATAGAATTAAGGAAAGAAAGAACACAATAATAAAAAATATATTATTTACTAAACTAAAACTATATAGAAAACATACTAGAAAACAAGAAACTAAAGAAAGGTTAAATTTTCGGTAAAAACAATTATATTAAATATCATGTGAGACACTTTATCAAATATATTATAAAAAAATGTAAGACGTTCTACCTATAAGATTACGAAGTTTTTTTAATTTTATTTTAAAGTTTCTAAATATTAAAATACTTATGTACACAAATAATTATATAATTATGCTCCATTTTTTTTTTCTTATTTTTGTGTGAAAAGTGAAATAATCGCTTATTATCTTGATATTTCTTCTTCACTCCTCTCTCGTAACAAATATATCTCATTTTTATGACAGTTATCTGACATGTCACTGGTTGTTTAGAACATAATGTGCAAAATGAAATGGAAAATGACTTCGATGAGACATCCAAAACCAATTCCAAGAAGTTGGACGCTGTTGCTGCCAAGGAAAAAAAATGGCCCACATATTTGAAAATATAAAATTAACTAAATAATAAATCAAGATAATAAATTAAAAATCTTACGAATGATATTTAATTGCAATTAATTTTTATTACACATTAAATAAAGGCATATATATTATTCTTAATTTGTTTGGATTACCTTCTCCATTTACTTTCAGTCTTTCATTAACAATCATAAATATTTTACAATTGGAATCAATCAAAAGCTAGTTAAGCAACAATTATTGACCATGAGCAAGGAATGCCACAAGATTCAAACACCCCCTTCCACATAATCTCTTATCCAATTTCTTAGAAAAAAGTTGAAATTAAAAACGAGTAAATAAATTAAAAAAAAATAGATAAATTGAGTGGCAAAGACACAATCATACTTTTCTGCAATAATACTCTTCCTTTACAATCACACTCATTTTCAAAATTATTATTATATATTATTAAATTAAAATTGTGGGTATTTTTTTTCCTCTATCCTCTTTCTCTCTTGCACTTTCCAAAGCTCTGCACCACAATCTTCTTCAACTTGAACTTGTAGTATGCGGCTTGTGTGAGATCCAAAAGTTTATGTACCTTTATTCACTCCCAATTTTCCATCACAATCTTCTTCTTCAATACCCCAATATCAAGATTCTTATTCTGCTAACTTCCACCCTTTGTTCCACGCCTCTATTTATTCATTTCCTTTAGCGGCGTTAGTGCTTATCGCCGTAGCAGATCCTCCAAGATTAGTTTTTTCCGCTGATTCTTAGCTTAACGCTTTCACACTCCAGCTTGATCTGCGTCCTTGGCCTTTTTAGCTACATTTCGACTCTTTCTCCATTTGTTTTTAGCTTTGGGGGTTTCTTGTTCCTAGTTTTTTTAATTCTAACAGAGTTGTGTCCCAGTACGTGTTTGTTTTTTAATTGCAGTTGCTGTATTCGCTGCTAAACTTTTCTGGGTCGGTTTTCCTGTGGAGCACCGTTCAAGTTTGAACTGAAAGATTTTACTTTTACTTATTCCTTTCGATTTCTTTTTCTTGGTTTGCATTTTGAACACCCTCTTTTGATCTGGGGGCGTTCTGGTGCCGCTGGGGTTGTCTCTTTTATTTTCCTGGGATTCTGAAGTGGAAGTGGGAGTTTGCGTGATCTGAATTTGAGTTGAGGGGAGGGGTTTGTTGGATGCACCTACTGGCTTAAATCATTTGTAGGGTTTTTATGCTTGGTTGTAAAGATGCATCCTGATCAGAGAAAAAAGGTAAAGTTGCTTAACTGACATATATGTAGCTTAATTTGTGTTGTGTTGTTGATTTGTATTGTTCGGAGAGAAATTGGGTAGGTATTGAGGGGAGTGGATGCTCTTTGTGTTGAGTTCTGCATCTGTAGGACATGGGTGGAATTTGTATTCTTTATGATTTAAAAAACATGTTTTTTTTATACCATCTGCATCTAACTCTTACCTGCAACTACTGTTTTCTCTCCTTTTTGTTTTTGGACATGAAAACCGTTTTTAGTTAAGAAGAAACAACGTGACTAGCAAATGTCTATATTTCTCTGCCACATGCCCTAGTCTGCAGTGTTGGTTTGTGAGACGTCTTGCAGAAAGTTTTCCATCATTTAAGATTTGGTTGTCTACTTTTTTGGTTTCTATGGTATCTGCAAACTACTGCAGTGAATTATGTTAGCCCCCACTTCTCCTCTTTTATGTTTAATTTCATTTTAATATTAGAAAATCGCTAACAAGTAATAACGGTTATTGTTTTATCTTTATAATTAATCTTCTATCCCTCTCTAATTTAATTATACCAAGCAAATCCAGAAAATGTTTTTTTTTTCGCTATCAAGTCTAATGTACACTCCGTGGCTTTTGTGCAACTTTAAATTAACTATCTTGATATCCATCTTTAAAAACTCTGGAGCTACTTTTATCCTGTGTCTTCCATGGTTGCCTGCAAATTAAGACACTAATCTAACTACTTTCGGGTCTAAAAATGTGGAACATAGTTTTGTCTCCCTTCATTAAAATATTGTTGTTTTGTATCATTTACACCATATTTTGACTTGGTATAATGTTTGGTTTGTTGTGTTTATGCAGTCATCCGTGGATGTGGACTTCTTTACAGAATATGGTGAGGGGAGCAGATACAGAATAGAGGAAGTGATTGGTAAAGGAAGCTATGGTGTTGTGTGCTCTGCATATGATTCACACACTGGAGAAAAGGTTGCAATAAAGAAAATCAATGACATATTTGAGCATGTTTCTGATGCTACTCGTATTCTTCGTGAGATTAAGCTTCTTAGACTTTTACGCCATCCAGATATTGTGGAGATCAAGCATATTCTCTTACCTCCTTCTAGAAGGGAATTCAAAGATATATATGTTGTCTTTGAACTCATGGAATCTGATCTGCATCAGGTCATCAAAGCTAATGATGATCTGACGCCAGAGCATTACCAGTTTTTCCTGTATCAGCTTCTTCGAGGCTTGAAGTATATACACACTGGTCAGTTTGGGGCTCTTTAATAGATTGTTTGCTATAGCATACATTTTTCTGATTGTACGAACTTAGTTGCTATGATCATTTCGATGATTTTAAACTTTTTTTATGAACTTGTAGCAAATGTATTTCACCGTGATCTAAAGCCAAAGAACATTTTAGCAAATGCTGACTGCAAGCTGAAGATTTGTGACTTTGGACTTGCCAGAGTGGCTTTCAATGATACCCCCACTGCTATTTTCTGGACAGTATGATTCTTTTTCCCTGCGACTAATAAACTTATACCATCAATTCAGCATAGCTCTCCTTCTCGGTTCATTGCTTCTCAATTCTGTTTGTTTGCTTGCAGGATTATGTTGCAACTAGGTGGTATAGGGCTCCTGAGTTGTGTGGATCCTTCTTTTCCAAGGTGCAGCAAATGTTACAACTATTAATATTAATTAATATCGCTAATCAATTTTATCAAATATTTAACTTTTTTTATGTGGTGGTTGTCGAGTTACTTTGTCAAAAAGTTTTATTTTTCGTAATGAATGTGCGAAATAGCAATTTTAAATTTTAACTGCAATAAATAATGTATGCACAACAACGTTTCTCTGAGTGATCAGCTAATGGTGCCATAGTCTTCTATTATGGTATCTACGTAGACAAGCCATTGATCTTTATATCCTTCTTGGTTCTTAATGGTTTCTACTACGGGTACCTTACATCTGCCTTACTCTCCTTTACTAGGGCTTCTGCAAGTTTTCCACACATACGAAAATTACCTTAGACGATATTTTACCTTCTTTCCGCTGCTTCCTGAACTTTCTCTCTATTGCTCTTATATCTAATATGCTTATTTCTACAACATATGATTGCTTTCTTGTTCCCATACAATATTGTAGGTATTATAGCTGTGTGATAGAGTTTTCCTCTTTGTTTGAGTTGTACCCTTTTGTCCCATATAAAACTTGAAGTACTCTTCCATTTTTTCCGCCCTTTATGGTTTACATTCACATGGTGTACTAAGGAATGTGTGTTGCTCCAAAATTCCAATTCACGTTGAGTATAATTAATTTCAAAATAACTAGGAAGGTAGAAAATAATAAAAAATCCCATACCACTCCCCCCATCAGAGCTGCCATTAGCATGAGTTTAGTGAAAGTACCCATTTTGTCTTCTGGATATTGGGCTGTTTTCATCAAATATGGTTTAACCAGGTCTTTTGATGTCTCATGGTTAACTCTCCTTCTCTTGTTTTCATACTTGTGTTGAAGAACAATATTCTCATCATATTTGAGTTAGGTCCTTATCTTATACAGGGCATTTTAGAGCTCAACAACCTGGTTTAGGGTCAGTTTTTACTTTTAATTACATTATAAAGTCTATTCTGGATAGTTCTAAGATTTAAATAGGCATCAGTATCATTGTTTGTTTCATAAGTTGATGATGTTCGTGAAATGAAAATGGATAGTGTTTCCATGTGTCTCAATGTTAGTAAATGGATTTTATCATAAACTTTTGTTTTTCAGTATACACCGGCTATAGACATTTGGAGCATTGGCTGCATATTTTCAGAACTTTTGACCGGAAAACCTCTTTTCCCTGGGAAGAATGTTGTTCATCAACTAGACCTTATGACTGATCTTCTTGGAACTCCATCTCCTGAAGCCATTGCTAGGGTCTGTCGTTCAGTTTCCCTTTTAGCATTTTGTTATTTGTTTATTCTACTTAGTCACTTAATGCATCCTTGGTATCATATCAATAGGTACGAAATGAGAAAGCTCGTAGATATTTGAGCAGCATGCGTAAGAAGAAGCCAGTTCCTTTCTCACAGAAGTTTCCAAATGCAGACCCCCTAGCTCTTCGTTTGTTAGAAAGAATGTTGGCATTTGAGCCCAAGGACCGGCCTACTGCTGAAGAGGTTAGATTTTGATGTCCATCTATCTTTGGTTCACTTGCTCTGTTATATCTGGTTAATAGGTTATTTTGTGTATAATGTTAGGCTCTAGCGGATCCATATTTTAAAGGCTTGGCCAAGGTTGAGAGAGAACCATCTGCTCAACCAGTTACCAAGATGGAATTTGAGTTTGAGAGACGCCGGATAACAAAGGAAGATGTACGCGAGCTTATATACAGAGAGATTCTGGAGTACCATCCAAAGATGTTGAAGGAATTTCTAGAGGGAGCAGAACCAACAGGTTTCATGTATCCAAGGTGTTGTCTAAACCTCTACCCAAATTTGTGTTTTACACCTCATTAGCACTTCCTGAACAACATAGCATATTTGGATGTTGCTTTGACTTGATATTGTTGCTTTAACAATTCATAAACTTTTGGCCCTTTCGGGTTTTAAAATTTTTCATTTTCACTCATTGAGGAGTCTAAATTTACAATGTCTTGTATAGTTAAATGTGACTTCTATAGTGTTTACTTAGACTTGAGTTATGGCTAAAATAATCAAATTTATTGAAGAAAGTACAAAAGAAAATGCTATGGCAACCAATATATTAAGAAAACAATCTCCATAGTCTTTCCTCATAAGGTTTAAGCCACATGATTTTCAAGTTTCATGTTAATTTCATAGATGTGAAAGTAACTAGATATATGGATACTTGCTGTACAATATATGCTAATTTTCTTTTTTGAAATAAATTACCTCGGATGTTTTGATGAGATGCAATTTTGACTACGAATTGATTATTTATGGTATTGTAAATTTGTGATTTTCTAGCATATTTTATTTAGACTGACTGATGTATTTTAGAATTGATTGGTTTTGTCACTCTTGTTTCTCTAAGGTTAGGTTTTGGTTTCTCCCCCTGATTTCTTTTCCTAAATTTTATTTTTGAGTAGTGCTGTGGACCATTTCAAGAAGCAATTTGCATATCTTGAGGAACATTACGGCAAAGGAGGAACTGTTGCTCCACCTGAGAGGCAACATGCATCTTTGCCCAGGTAATTTAATTTTCTGTAACTGTTGGAAATTGTTGCTTTCTTCTTTGGCCATTATTCATTTTATATTGTCAAACTCCAAATAGAATACACCTCCTGTATCTGGTTTGGAATTGCCAACTACTCCACTGATTTGTTGCTGTACATGCAGACCTTGTGTGTTGTATTCAGACAACAAAATACATAATACGTCGGAGGTTGCGGATGATCTGTCCAAATGTTGCCTCAAAGAAGTAGAGAGACAACCGGTAGATAGGAGTAATGTTATCCCTATGTCCCGGCTTCCTTTACAAGCACCTCAAAATATTCAAGGTATGATGATTGACTTCTACATGCATTTTACCCCTTCTCTGTTTCCCTTACTTTCTTTGTATTTATTGGACACACACATGACTGGCATTATCTGACAAGAGTCTTGTGCCTTCATGAAGCTTGTTTCATTTTAATTTATCTTTCTTTTAACCAATATTTTTGCATCTTTGCACACATGTACTTCTTTCTTCTGCCACATGGTGGGAATTCTGTGAGCTGAAAGCTGCGGAGTTCTTTAAATTTTTTTGATGAATTTTTTTGTATGTCCTTTTAAGGTATTATAATGTAATTCTCATCCGATACTTCCTATGGATTTAAAGTACTATGATGTTATTCTCATCCAATGTATCCATTTGTGGCTCACTGTCTATAGGTGTGGCAGCAAGGCCCGGAAAGGTTGTTGGTTCAGTGATGCGATACAATAACTGTGGAGTAGCAGTGACGGCAGAAACTGAGCAGAGGAGGATGGTCAGGAATCCATCTGTTCCAGCTCAGTTCGCAGCGTCTAGCTGTTCATATCCTAGGAGAAACCCGGGCTATAAAAGTGAGAGAGGGGCAGAGGATGATGGGATTGAAGGTTCAAGTGGACTGCAGCCAAAGCCTCAATACATGGCAAGAAAAGTGGCTGCTGCTCCAGGTGGACCTGGTGGTCAGTGGTATTGATATTGAATGTGTGCCATGAGGCTCTCTGATAGATAGATACCTGAGGTTCATGTGCTACACCTAATCTTGATCATCAGAACTGAAATTTCACATACGAAGCATCAAACAAAGGGGGGAGCTAAAGGGGCTCAATTCCCAATGTTGAAGTATCTAGAGGATGATTTCTAATTCACTCAATTGCATCGTCAATTTAAAGGGTTCGCATGGTCCAATTGATGATTTTATTGCACTCTAATGTGTTAATAACAGAGTACATGAAAGATCTGAAAAGCCATGAACTTGAAGACCGACCGCTTGCTTCATTGCAGAACTGTAGTTGTTATTATACCCCAGTTTTACTTGGGTACCATTACCAACATAATGTATTTTATTTATAAAAAAAAGAAGACATATAGCCAAAGTCACTCATTTGTCTCTTTCTCTATGGCACATCTTTGCTGTTAGTAACTTGATTTGATGTTTAACAAAAGAAACTAATGTTGGCTCCCAATGAAATGTTAATTCCTTATTTTACACCTATGCTTACTAAATTCCACGTGTGCACTCTGATATTTCCCTGCAAGTCTTATCCTGGGCCAATGGAATCATATCTAATATGGACAACCATGGGCGCACACTTTTAATGCCCTACATACAGAAAACAACTAACTAATATATACAAAAAAGCGGTTTCTTTGCAGGCCAGGCCCTGTTTGGGGATGGAGAGTTTCCTCTGCCATTCAGATTTAACAACTCACACTTGTTACTCACTAATTCATTAGTCCCATTCATTACATTTTTCTCGACCAAACAATTCGGCAAGAGGTCCCAAACCAAGACTAAGAAATAATAAAACATGTTTTCATTTTACTGGTTTCCCAGGAGCAAGCAAAGATATTTTTGACGAGTGAGTGAGTATAAAGAGTAGGAAGTTGTAGAAAGAAAGTAGTTTGTATAGTTGTGAGTAATTTTAAGAACCTCATCAATCCGTGATATGTGATGTGGATGAGCAGTGGTATTTACAGCGAGTGCTCGATGCTTCGCAGGCTCCTGTGCACAACTGTTCCTCGTCTTCCAATAATCTCATCAAATCAAAAACCAAAACCTCACATTCTCAATTCCCTCACCCAAAAACCCCTTTCAAACGCCATCAAATCGTTCTCTTCTTCCAAAATGGGGGACGCTCGCAGACCCTTATCCGTTCCCATCCCCACCTTGGAAAAATCTGAACGCGCCGACCTCCTCCGCGCCCTGGAAGCTTCCCTAGGCTCCCCCTTCAGCTCCGACCCTCTCTCTTCCAATCCCAATCCTCTCATCATCGTCATCAGCGGCCCCAGCGGCGTCGGCAAAGACACCCTTATTGCGCGCCTCCGCGAGGCCCGCCGCGGTCTCCACTTCGTCGTCACTGCCACCACGCGCCCGCGCCGCCCCTCCGAGGTCGACGGCAAGGACTACCTCTTCATTTCGAAGGAGGAGTTTCTGGGGATGGTGGAGCGGGAGGAGCTGCTCGAGTACGCCCTCGTCTACGGGGACTACAAGGGCGTCCCCAAGCAGCAGATTCGCGACTGCCTCGCCAAGGGCTGCGACGTCGTTCTTAGGGTCGACATTCAGGGCGCCGCCACGCTGAGGAAGGCGCTCGGGAAGTCGGCGGTATTTGTGTTCGTGGCGGCGGAGAGTGAGATGGATCTAGTGGAGAGGCTCGTGGACCGGAAGACGGAGACGGCGGAGTCGCTACTGGTGAGGATCGGCACTGCGAGAGAGGAGATGAAGCACGTGAAGCATTTTGATTATGTTGTGGTGAATGCGAAGGGGAAGCTGGATAATGCGGTGAAGTTGATGGAGTCTATTATTGATGCCGAGAAAGCTAGGGTTTCGCAACGGACTCCTCTCATATAACGGACACTCACATGGTATACAATTGAAGACTATTTTTTTGCGTAGTGGTGCATCATGGGATTTGATTTGTTAGGCCAGAGGGTAAATAAACTAGAAAGAATCTTTCTGAAACGTTTTCTTTTACTCATTTGATTGATACATTGGTCATTGGTTTCTGCTACCTCAAACTTCGAATGTTCATTCTTTCAGAAACTAGTCTGGACTTAAACTAAAAGATGCATTAACGTGTCAATATTGATTTCACTATGCAGTTTGTGCTTAGAACTGAATAATAATAGGGTATACCTGTGCAGGTATGACAATTTTTAAGCAATGGCACACAGCTACGGAAGGAAGGACATGCTATGTATATGAAAAACATAAACAAAAAGTCATAGGATGTATCATATATGCAATATTTATTATGTTCTAAGTTCTCAACACAACTCCATGAAATATCTCAAGTAAGCAAAACATTTAAAGAGGGAACATGATTTGAAGATATGAAGTAACTGGTTGTTTCATTTAGTAGCAATACATATAATTAGTATAGAATTCATTGTTTTGCATGGATTGAGAAGAACTTGAGCGATATTACCAGCTCACTGCAATGCATTACTTGAGTAATATCAACTCGTTGTAATGCATTAATATATTTGCTTATGCATCTTGGACAAGGATAAAGTTTAGATAGTTGGCACTTGCCAGACTGGGTTAAAATTGGTTGCCTGTTACTATCAGAAACACATTTTGCACAGTGAAATTTTGGAATTATGAATGCAAAGTTGAGATTATTTCAGTTCGTGTTTGAGATTCTTTTTATTATGAAGATGCATTCTGTACATGGGTGAGTTTATTTTTGTTGGATATGCTCTATCTTGATTACAAGTAACAGTATTTGCTATTTATTTATTTTATTTAAAAGTCAGAAGCTTTTCCATACATTTGTATTATATGTATGGATTGATATCAACTGTGTTACGTTTCATATGCCTTGTAAAGAACTGAGTTCTTAATCATCAATATATCATGAATTACCATTTTCTTTTATTTTCTTGGCTAACACAAGTCACTTTAAGCTCATGTTTCTGGTACTTGTAACCAAAGGAAAACACCAATACTTCAAAAATAGTAGCAAAATCTGGACCATTATTCATGTTAGACACTTGAAAGATGTTTGAAACTCCTAGTTTGATGTCAGTTTTTGCTGTTCAGTTCTATATTTTGAACTTCTATATCAATATAGACAGGATTAGAATATTTATAATGTTTACTATGATTTATGCTAACTTTCAGAACATCAGTTACTCTTTTGATATAAGATTTGAGTTTTATAAAAAATTGATTTATACTATTTTATTTGTTTTATTTCTGTTGTAGCTGTCCTATAAAAGAATTGCCATTATGTTGTATCTGTGTTTTCTAACTTGCAAGCTCCAAGGCATAATTGACTGTATTGTTATTATTGCCTTTTCCCTGTAGATTTTATGATGGATGATGAACTGTGGATGGTAGCAAAGTTTTAATTTGTGAGCTCTGTTTATTGCCAGTGACGAGCTTGATGTTCCTTTCTCTCAACTGATGTCATCAAGAGAAGACACGTTGGGGATAATGCTTGTGGTGATTCTTCAAATACTGCCATAGATGAAGTACAAATGTTTGTTCTTGGTTAATAGAACTTTTAATTACAATAGCTGATATCATTTGTTTATTTTATTCAGTGATCTGGTTGGAGATAGTTATGTAGGAAGCAAATTGAATTTAGTGGATGAAACAGCGAATTGCACTGACACTGATACCCTTTGATACAACATGTAATCCTTATGAAGAAGTGATGGCTCAAACTTAATCACACTCGGTTTTTATGCATATACTACCTTCCACTTCCTCTCCTCCCTTTTATTCTTGTTTAAACTGTAATATTTAGGTATGCCTTTTCAACAGTTAGGATGAATTAATTGGTATACTTGTTCTAAATCATGTATTAAAGTTGGAAAAATTAGATGGTTCCTATTTGCATATTTTCCTGTAATTTACAACTGGATTTTGTGTGCAATAAGATAAAGAACTTGTTTTAAAAGAGGAGTGAAAAAGTGAAGAAAAGAAAGTTAAAATGAGAAAAAAATAAAGTTGGTTGGATTGGGAGTATGAGAATAATAAGTTGTAATAGATGTCATTAATGTAATAGAATAATTTTTTTATATATATTTAAAATGATTTTGTAAAATAAATATTTAAAATAATTTTACATGAAAGTAATTTTTAAAATAAAAATTAGATTTCAAATAAATTTTAAATTAAAATAAAAAATTATATCAATCTTAATAAATAAAAATTTATATTTTTAAATTATAATATATTAAAATAAATTAAAATATTATTATTTTTTGTTTTATTTATTGCTTTAATGTTTTTATTTTAATTATTACTCTTATAATATAAAAGTGAATCAATAAATATTAAACTATTTAATGATAATATAGAGACGAATAAAACTTAAGAAATGTATATATAAATAGCAATCATAAGTAATTAAGGGAATGTTTATTTAGCCGATCATTATTTTAGGAGGAGGAAAGTTTTATTCTTAAAATTATTTTCGTTTTTCATTTAAAGTACTTTGGTTTCCAACTTTCTGTTTCTTTTTACATCCCTATAAACACTAGTTTAATTGATAAAAACAAAGTCTTGGTGTTTGTTTGAAATTTTTTTTCTGTGAATTTCTTTACAAGTTAATATTAAATTATACACGAGTAAATTATAATTTTAAATAAATTAATATTAAATAGATTCTACAAATTATTTTACACATAAACTAATTTAAATTTGTAAAAAGTTATTTCATTCGTTTATTTTTTATGTTATTCTAGAAGTATTTATTCAAACATATTCTAGTCTCTTAGGTTATTACCTCTTGAATTTGAGTACTAGTTCAATCTAGATCTCATCAAGCATACTCTTGTTCCATCACATTCCATTTTAAGTTTTTATAATCCATTGTCTGAGTCATACATGATCTGGATTAAAGATCTAATCTTTTTTTTTTTCTTTACTGACATGGATTTGATGTAATGTATCTATATTTTTTAATTTACTAACTTGTATTAGTGCCAAAAGTTTATAGGCCTAAAATCTGTTATCATTATTGTACTAAAAAATTGTTGCCATTTTTTTCATTATATTATGTTAAGAAGTTTTTGTCTTGGAAGTAGTGTCATCTTAATATTATATTAAGAATGGTAGAAGGTGAATTTTAATTCGAATTTTAAATTACGAAGAAATGTACTTTGATTTTAATCCATTTTTTTTAAATTTATATTTACTTATATTATTAAATATCTAATATCATATTACAAATTAAAATTCAATTTTACAAAATACTGATTCTAAACTTATATATTATAAAATATTATTATTTTTAATCGATGTATCGTCTAACAAAAAATCTATATGAAAAAGTTTGATAATTTTTTTTAGACTTATTTGATTATCAACTATTGAACTTTAATCAAATAACGTACAATTTTTTGTCTGAAATCTTTTGCATTCAATATGTTCAATTCCACTTGAAAAAGTATATTGAAACAAAATCAGATTAAACTGTAAAAATAAGCAATGACTGTTATTTCGCAACAAAAATTTGCAGAATTTGGTTTAGATAGAAATTCAAATTCTAAGGAATGAGTTAAGATGATAGAAAATGTTTTTTTTTTTAAAATTCGTTAATAAAAATTAAATTTAAAACTAAAATTAAAATTAAGAAATATATTTAAAAGAAATAATAAAATAAGACTGAGATTCTTATTAAAAGTGAGAACAACACTTCGCCTAAAGAATTCTCATTAGTTTAAAACAGAAGCGTAAATTAAAACAAAACTTTTGAAATTTTTAGTTTCTATGTCTTATTTATCGATAATTTAAAATTATGGCACATGTAAAAGTTAATGAAACGACCATACATAGTAATTTTTGATTAGGCAAAGCCAAAACATCTTTTTACAACTCTTTTGTTGGCAAGATAAATTAGAATCATGCAAAAACACAATAACTCCTTTTGAAGGGAACCTAAGCATAATTATTAAAATTAACACACATAACATGACTAAAACTAAAAAAGAATAAAAGTACTAGTGTTTTTTATATTCTGATTTCAATCATAAGGAACAGCATGTACCATAACAACAGAAAAAAAAATGTGAATTGACTTAAGGTTTTAGTTGTAGCATAACACAACGAAGCTGTTTTACGTGTACGCGTAAAATAAAGCAAGATATTCCACAAGCAAAAATGTGCGGCCAGGGTTACTTTAAGAAACCATATCATCTAGATTTCCTTGTTCTAAATTTCTAAGGTCCTTATTTCACTTTCTATTTTCTCCCTTTTTCTATTTTCTCCCTTTTTGCCTAAGCTTTCTGCTGGGACCAAGGAACCAAAATGAAAGAGCACTTCACCAAGTGTGTTTATTGGATGAAAATTGCCCAACCATTTACACATTCTAATCTCAAAAGAAATTTCGAGGAGATAAAGTTAAATTGAATTAATTTAATTAAATGCTTGAGACCGAATCTTAACAAATATTTTTCATTTAGATGTGCAGCACGCATGAGCAAGTAATTAGCCATAAGCTACTGCTTTATGAAGTAACTGCTTTTGAATGAAAAATTGTGTGTGATTATGATTTATCCGTGCACTCCATCTACAAACCACAAAACAGTTTTCTTGTGTTTATAATTTTGTTCTTTTGTTTTTTTTATAAAAACTTCTATATTATCTTGACATCTCAATCAAGATATTATAACAATTTTTATTTAATACATTGCATAAATTTTAAATAATTATTATAAACAGGGAATGTATTTACTATGAACGATATTTTACAAAAGTGTATTGTTTTTTTCATTACCAATTGTTAAAACACTACAGTAATTTTGAAAGCCAACTCCACAATTTTTCATATATAACACGAAAACCCTAAATCAGAGGGAGCAATTTATTTAAGAAAATAAACAATAAATATTACTACCATATAATATGAGTCTGAATATTTCTGTATAATGTATAAACTTGTCACTTAATATTTTGGTCTGTATATAAACTTTGAGGTGCAAAATATACAAATTTAATATATTTAGTTATAATTTAAAAGAAATGAAGAAGTATATATAGGGATATTAAGAAGTAAGTGCCTACAAGAATAATAGTTACATGTTTCATATTAAAGAATCAATAAATAAATCTCTACACGAATGATAGTTGCATGTCTAGTCTAAGAGAAAGAAGTAATTGTATGCATTAATACTAGTTATTCGACCCATCTTAAATAATAAAGACATAAATGAATACACCAACAATAATTACGTATCCTATTTTAAAGAATTAGTAAGTGATTTGTCTCATTTTAAAGAATCAAGAATTAATTGTATATAAAAGGCTTGTTACATAACTTATTTTAAAGAATAAAAATAATTGTGCAAGAATAATAATTATCCGTCTCATTTTAAAGAATCAACGAATAATTGTTATATAAACAATAATTTTATCGGTCTCATGTTAAAGAATAAGAACTAACTATGTATACTAATAGTAGTTATCCATTTCATTTTAAATAATTAAGAAGGAATTGCATACACGAATGATAGTTATATATCTCACTTTAAAGACTAAGAAAATTTAAAGACTAAGAAAATATTATCCAAATAAATGATAGTTATTTATCTTAAGAAGTAATTGTGAGCGGTCACATGTCTCATTTTAAAAGGATCAAAATTAATGATAATTACCTATTCCATTTTAAAAAAATTATGAAGTAATTGTATTTACTAATGCTAATTATTATAAAGAATCGATAAGTTTACAGAGGAAACTTTAGCCATAATATGGATTAATTATGATTGTGACTTAATATTGTAGCTGTGAAAGTAAAAGAGAGAGAAGGAATAGGAAGAAAACAAAATGGTTGACTTCTACTGTGTGTTATATACTACGTACTTCTTCAGATTCTCACTTACAAGAAACTTTGTAGAAAGAGAAAACATTGAAGCTTTTGAAGAGATAGAGAAACAAGTTAACCCTTCTTCACGTTACCAAGATTGCTACCAAAGCATAACCAACAGCATCTTCAAAATAAACGGAAACAGAGAGAGCTTGACGTCACTCTTTCCCCCACACGCCTCATTGTAAACGTGCCCTCTAAGCTCTTCATTATCCTTCATTCCATTCTTATATAAAACCCTCTCATCCTTCACCTTTCATAGACACAACAAAGTTACAAACATTCACTTCAAAGTTCCAACATACCATATTTTTTTCATGGATCATAGGCTTTCTGTGAAGACAGAGGGAGAGGGAAGTGTTCGTGTGAAAGTTGCTGAACTCCGAAGGCTAAGCGAGACAAGCAAAATCACCACAATGTTTGAGCCTCGTGGACTTGGCAGCATTGAGAAGCGAGACAGCGATGCAGATAACACTTTTTCTTCCACCACGGTTCGAGCCCCAGAAAAGAAGCTTACCCTCTTTGCACTTCGTCTTGCAGTGCTTGAAAAAGCAGCCACTAGCCTTGGAACTCTTGGTTTCATTTGGGCAACAGTTGTTCTTCTTGGCGGTTTTGCCATCACTTTGGACAAAACTGATTTCTGGTTCATCACCATCATACTGTTGATTGAAGGCACAAGGATTTTCAGCAGGAGCCACGAGCTTGAGTGGCAGCACCAAGCCACGTGGTCTATAACTGATGCTGGGATCAATAGTTTCAGGATGCTCAAGTCCACTCCAAACTTGCTTCTTCAAAGTGTGAAGAGCCTTTTCAGGCCAATTGTAATGAGGAGGCAAAGGAGAGACATGGTGGAGGCTAATGTGACCCCCAGGTATAGGGATGGTACCTTTAGCATAAGGACACCAACTCGCACGTGGATTAGTTCAGATGTTCCACTTCTACCATGTGCTAGATGGTTTTTCCTTTCAAGGCATATAAGCAAGCTTTTATATTGGCTTCAGCTTTTCTCTGCCACGGCCTGTGTGGTTCTTTCGTCGATGAAGCTCATCAAGCATAACTATGGGGAGGTTGCCAAGGGAGACACTGACAGGAGGAACCGGGAGTCTGCTTTGAATATATTTTATAACTTGGCTTTGGCTGAGGCTTTGTTGTTCTTGATGGAAAAGACTTATTGGGAATGGAAGATCAGCTACTGCAAACTGTTGGATGAGGTTAATAGGGAATGTGAATTGGGGCCATCAGGGGTGGTGTCAATTAGAAGGTTCTTTTATGATGCCTATTCTAGGTGTGTCAATGGGAGCATATTTGATGGGTTGAAAATGGACATTGTTTGCTTTGCCATGGATCTCTTGGCCTCAAACTCGCCTGATGAACAGCTTATTGGAGCAAGGATTCTTCGCCAATTTGCGGTCAGCGAACGGTTTTCAGATGATACCCTTCAGAAGCTTGGAATTTCCATATCTGTGGTGGAGAGGCTAGTTGAGATGCTGAATTGGACAGACCACAAGGAGGAAGAAATTAGGCTCTCAGCTGCAGAGATTTTATCAGCACTAGCTGGCAAGAAGCAGAACTCTCTGCGCATAGCTGGGATACCTGGCGCTATGGAATCAATATCATCTCTTCTCCAAAGTAACAGGAATTGCATACCTGCAGCTGATGAAATTGGAGAAAAGAAAATCGTATTTGATCATCCAAATTATGGCTACTGGACATTTAACCATTTGGGACTCCTCCTTCTGAAGAAACTTGCCCGTGATCATGACAACTGTGGAAAGATTGGGAACACTAGGGGCCTGCTCCCAAAGATCATAGACCTCACACATGCTGAAGAAAGGTTGCTGAAGAATGAGAATGTTACGCCGTCTCAAATTCTGACAGTGAAGAGATCACTGCAGCTGGTGAAGATGCTGGCTAGCACAACAGGCACCAACGGGAAACATCTTCGAAGGGAGATTTCGGAGATAGTTTTCACAATCAGCAACATCAGAGATATTTTAATGCATGGAGAGAAACATCCCTTGCTACAGAAACTGAGCATTGAAATTTTAACCAGTCTGGCATTGGAAGAGGAGGCGACAGAAAGGATTGGAGGCACAGGTGGAGTACTTAAAGAATTGTTCAACTTATTTTTCAAAGATTGCATTGCTGAAAATCAGAAAGATGTAACCACTGTTGCTGGCGAGGCCCTGGCAATGCTGGCATTGGAAAGCAAGAGCAATTGTCATAGGATTTCGAAGTTAAAAGTATTGGAAAGGCTGATAGAAGCATTGAACATTCCAATGCTTCGTGTCAATGCTGCTAGGATTCTAAGAAATTTATGCACCTACAGTGGATCAGAATGCTTCACACGGTTAAGGGGGGTTACAGCTGCCGCACCCACAGTAAGTATTCCTCCACCATCGCAATTTTGGGCTAGCAACATTTGAACTGTATAGTATCTTTTTATGTATGCTTCAGACTTAATTTTTAACCATTGCACAACCTTGCAGATACTTCAGGCAATCATGTCACAAGAAAACAAGCTACAAGAAGTGATGATTGGACTAGCAGCAAGTGTTTTCACATTCATGGATTCCTCTGAATCAAGCACTGTATTTGAAGAATCACGAATCACTGAGGCTGAACTAGCAAATAAACTAATGCAGATTCTCAAGAAACACCGATATCCTCCAACTAAGGTCCCAAGGATAAGGAGGTTTGTGATAGAGCTTGCAATTTGGATGATGAAAGAAAGGGAAGAAAATATTCACACTTTCAAGGGTTTGGGAATGGAGGAGGTGCTGGAGGGTGTCTTGGAGACCACTTCAGAGCTTGAAAGCTTTAATGTTTTCTCTGGTACTGTTGGCCTGAACAGGCACAATCTAACAATTCACTCACTGGTTGAGACAACATTGAAGTTGCTGGAAGATAGGTGAAACAATCAAGCACAGAACTATATTGCAAAATCAGTAAACCATGTGGATCCAGAGCAATCACTGCTATAATAGTATAGTATACCTGTACATATGTGTGCAAACTAGTAGATCTCTAGGAAGACTGCCATGTTTGGTGGGTCTGGAAATAGAGCCTGACTCAATGATTTATTCATTATTTTGTTTTCAGATTCAATGTTATTATTTGAATTAAATAATTCATATTTCCCTTCATGATTAAATTCCTTCCTTCCTGCATGGAAATTGAACAAAATTCCATATAATCTTGAGTTTTCCTTCATTAGGCTAGACTGATGTCTAACAGTTGTTCGTAGTTATATAGGAGCCTGATGTTTTTGGGCTTTAGTGGTGGTTGCCAACGGATTGCTCTCTCATCTCCAAAATGATGTAAAAAAGTTCTAAACTGATTAATGTTAATACATTTCAATGAAGTTTTTTTTTTTTCGCATATGTTCTCAAATTAATTACTTTTTCTTATTCAAAGTAATGCATATACATTGATGGAAACAGTGAGACTATTTCAGTAAATTTGTTTTAAAAAGTGACAAATTAATTGTTGTTCTTAATATTTTGCAAAACCTTAAACATTGTGGAACAGAGAAAGTATTCTAATAATAATACACCAAACAAGAAATAAGCGAAATGTATGTGGAAGTAATTGACATTATTAACTAAATTTTTTTTTGAAGTACTTTCCCTCTGGTCTATGAAGAACGTCTAAATGAACTAGTGTAATTCTCTGAACAAGTAAACAAAACACATTGAAACGGAATCACCGCATCAAGTATGAAAATTAGTCACATCATAAAATCCTCCTAGAACGCTTTTTCCTTAGTCCCTACTCATGACTTATTTACAAATTACTGGTAAAAAAATGTTGTAGAATTTAGACCAACATCCTAGGAAATCACTTTGGAGACAACTCCTGCACCAACTGTTCTGCCTCCCTCTCTCAAAGCAAATCTTTGTCCTGTTCATAAATAAAGTGACTACTGTCAGAACATCATAATGCTGGATGTACGCAAAGTTTGAAGATGATTAATCAATTTCCAATTTTACAAGGTGACAAAAGTTTACAATGATTGGATAATTAATTATAAGAGGAAATCTGAAAAACTGAGCATCCTGTAGATAATATTAGGTTGATTAAAATCCAATCTAAATCCAAAATAAATGGATTAAATTTAAAATTCATATCATTTTAACTAAATCAAATTTAAATGGATCTTTTATAAATCCATTTAAAGCAATTAAATCTAGATTGAATCCATTTTGTTAATTAAATCAAATCTACTTTGTCAATTACATTAATTTTATTTTGATATGGACACAGATTAATGTGACTCGAACCAGATCTAAGCCGACTCAACATGAACGCAGACCAACTAGGTTAGACATCGGTCCGGGCCTGGACGACTCGACATCAGTCCGAGCCCGGACGACTCAACATCGACGCCCAGACGACTCAACATCGACCCGGATCCAGACGACTCGACATCGACTTGAGCTTGAACGACTCGACATCGGCCCGAACTCGGACAACTCGACATCGGTCTGGGCCCAGACGACTCGACAATGGCCTGGGCCCAGACGACTCGACAATCGGCTCGGGCCCGCTCAGCTTGACATCGTCCCGGGCCCGCTTGCCTCGATATTGGCCAGGGCCCAATCAACTCGACATAGACCCAGGGCCGCTCCACTCGACATCGTCCCGAGCCCGTTCAGCTCGAAATCGGCCCGGGCATGGAGACTTGACATGGCTCGGGCTGACTCGGCTCGACATCGATCCGAGCCCAATCGACTCGACATGGGCCCGGGCCTAGATGATTCAACATGGGCCCAGGCCCAAACGACTCAACATCGCCCCGAGCCCAGACGACTCGATAATGGCTAGGGCCCCGCTCGGCTCGACATTAGCCAAAGCCCAATCGACTTGACATCGACTCGGGCCCGCTCCATTCAACATCGGCTCGAGCTCGGACGACTCGACAATGGCCGAACCCAGACGACTCGACAATGATCCGGGCCCGGACGACTCGACAATGATCCGGGCCCGGACGACTCCACATCGGTTTGGGCCCGGACGACTCGACATCGGTTTGGGCCCGGACGACTCGACATCGGTTTGGGCCCGGACGACTCGACATTGGTCTGGGCCCGGACGACTCGACATCCGTCCGAGCCCGGACAACTCAACATCGGACTGGGCCTAGACGACTCGACAATGGCCTAGTCCCGGACAAATCGTCATCGGCTCGGGCACGCTCGGCTTGATATCAGCCCAGGCCCGCTCGGCTCGACATTGTCCAGGGCCCAATTGACTCGAAATAGACCCAGGCCCAATCCACTCGACATCGGCCCTGGCCTGGGAGACTCGACATTGACTCGGGCGGCTTGACATTGGCCCGACCCAATTGACTCGACATCGGCCCGGACCTGGGAGACTTGACATCGGTTCGGGCCCGTTCAGCTTGACATCAGGAAGGCCCAATCGACTTGACATCAACTCGGGCCCGAGCCCAGGAGACTCGACGTTGGCTCAGGTCTGGTCGGGTCGACATTGGTCCGAGACCAATTGACTCGACATCAGCCTGGGTCCGGGAGACTCGGCATTGACCTGGGCCCGTTCGGCTCGACATCAGTCTGGGCTTACTCAATTTGACATTGGCCTGGGCCCGTATGGCTCGACATCGGCCCGGGCTCGAGAGACTCGACATTGGCTCGGGTCTACTCGGCTCAACATTGGCCCAGGCCCAATCAATTCGACATTGGCCCGGGCCTGTTCGGCACAACATCGATCCGGGCCCGTTCGACTCGACATCGGCTCGGGCCCGTTTGGCTTGACATCGGCCCAGGCTTGCTTAGCTCGACATTGGGCTAGCCTGTTCGGCCCGACATCGGCGCGGGCTCGGCGACTCGGGAATGCTCGACATCAATCTGGGCTTAATTAGTTTGACATTGGCCTGGGCCCGTTCGAATCGACATCGACCCGAGCCCGTTCGGTTTAACATCGGCCCGCGCCCGTTTGGCTTGACATCGACCAAACCCGTTTGGCTTGACATCGGCCAAACCCGTTTGGCTTGACATCGGCCCAGGCTTGCTTAGCTCGATATTGGCCTGGCCCGTTCGGCTCGACATCGACTCGAGAATGCTCGACTCGACAACAGTCCCGGCACACTCGCCTCGACATCGGTTGGATTGTCTTGACTTAACTTGGATCGGGCCAAGTCAAAATCTATCCCAAAATACAATTTGGATAATCCAAAAATGTATCCAATCTATATGTAATCTATATCCAATTAAATGGATTGGATTTAAAATCAAAAATATGGATTTGGATTTGAAATAAATATATTTAAATAGATTAAAATTAATATGGATATGGATAATTAAAGATTGGATTTTGTAATTTGTATTTTTTTTTCATAGATAATATGCAGCATCTTTTATGATCTATAATCAAGGACTCTACCTACCTATTTCAAGAGGAACAGGTGATATCAGCTCGAAAGTTGCAGCCACATTGTCACCAGGCATAACCATCTTAACACTTTCGGGTAATTCCACCTTTCCAGTAATATCTGCAGTCCTCAGGTAAAACTGAGGCTTATAGTTAGAGAAAAAAGCTGTATGACGGCCACCTTCTTCTTTGGATAGCACATAAATCTCTGCTTCAAACTTCTTATACGTTTTGAAAGCACCAGGCTTGGTTACGACCTGCAATTTCACCAGTAGAAAATTTAGAGATATAAATACAAAAATAAATTGATTCATTTTCATAAAATGAATGACCATCATAAAACCTGATGAAATAGTGGTTGCGGTTTTTCATATGATACCTCTTTCTATTCCAGAATTTGTCTTAGTTGTAATGTTTGAGTATTATTAATTACAAGTTCAGAAGAAAAATCACCTTTTCACATCAACACTGAGACCGTTACCAGATTTTCACTACCATATGAAGTTTTAAATCAATGCTGAACATAACTTTACACCTTGAGTTAGTCCTACTCACCATTCCTCGCTGAACATCATCGCGCTTCAGACCACGTAGAAGAAGTCCCACATTATCACCAGCCTAGAAATGAAAACACAATTAACTATCCATCAATTCAAATTCAGGTAATAGGAAGGAAGAAGAGGGGATGCAGGATGATTTTACTTACTTCCCCTCGATCCAAAATTTTCTTGAACATTTCCACACCAGTTACAGTAGTCTTCAAAGGTCCACTCTGTACACAGAGAGATAAATACAAAATCATATAGCATAAAGCAAAATACTCATTAACATGACATTATAATACATATTTGACTGCCATGTCTACCTGTGTTAGTCCCAATACTTCAACCTCCTCTCCCACTTTGATGGTGCCTTGTTCAACACGACCCGTCACAACAGTTCCACGCCCCTTCGCATAAACACAACATGTGGAAGGAACATATCAGGCAGTTGACAACATATGTTGAGTAAATATAAACAAGTTAACCAAACGGAATACATTAGAGGTTAAAGAAATTTCATTTTACTTGATTATCATGATAAGGGAAGTGTTTGAACTGAAATACTATAACTCCTAGAAAAAAATAGAGTACCACCAAGATTACTTATCATGGCATCAATTTTGCACTGTCTAAAAAGCTGAAATCTCTTGCAAGAAAAAATTGGAAAAAGTTGATAGAAATATATGTTGTTTGTGATTCTTTGGGGTGGTTATATTTTCCCTTTTTTTTCATTCTGTCCCTATTCATGAAGGGGGTAAATATGGATACCGATGTCCAGAATTTCCTTGTAAATATTAGTAGTATATTCAACAAGGATATTTCTGATTCACATGAGTTATGATCTTTGTGCTCACCTGAATTGAGAAAACGTCTTCTATTGGCATTAGGAAAGGCTTGTCAAGTTGCCGAACAGGATTAGAAATGTATTCATCCACAGCATCCATTAGTTTTAAGATAGCCTTCTTTCCAAGTTCTTCATTAGTCCCCTGTAAAGCAGAGAGGGCAGAACCTCGCACAATTGGGATGTCATCCCCAGGAAATTTGTAGAAATTAAGCAGTTCTGCAAAAGTGTGGTTTGTCAACGGACGCACATCCAATTAGTAGAATATATAAATAAGCCTTATGATAATTGGTAGATTAAATTTTATTCCCATTCAAATAACACTAAAGCTAACACTTCATACCACGAAGCTCCATTTCCACAAGTTCAATCAACTCTGGATCATCAACAGCATCAACCTTATTTAGAAAGCAGACCAAAGATGGCACACCAACCTAACACAGGAAACAAGAAAAATATCCATGCATGTTATGGTATTTTGGTTTTGTCATGTAGTTAGATTTTATAAAAGCTGAGTTTTACTTTTGCATATTGACAAAATACCAACCTGCCGAGCAAGCAGTATATGTTCCTTTGTTTGAGGCATTGGCCCATCTGGAGCAGAAACCACAAGAATTCCACCATCCATTTGTGCAGCTCCAGTTATCATGTTCTGTGATTTCAACAAATGAATTAATTGAAGATGGAGTTCATGCGAACTATAGAACACACACAAGAGCATCAAATAATCAATCGTCCACACATAAGATCACACATTCTTCAAAAATAAGGCAATTCATCTTCATTCAATTCAATATAGAAGGAAAGAAGCAATATGATCTTCATTCAATTCAATATAGAAGGAAAAAAGCATTAGGATCATAATTCATACCAAGAAAATTGACCGATAGAAATAAACAAACAATAATCTGCCTTTTCAAATAGATACTTTAACAAAGTCTGATCCCTTTTCCAACTAACATTACCTTAACATAGTCTGCATGTCCTGGGCAATCAACATGAGCATAGTGCCTCTTTTCTGTCTCATACTCTACATGAGCCTGCAATCGTCATGATCAGAAGTTCAAGAGAAGGTTACAAAATTGTGTTCATATAACATTTTAGTTATATCACGATATGCATAATTTGATAATGGACTTTGAAAAGAACAGTGATCTATCTCTCACAGTAGCAATAGTAATTCCTCTCTTCTTCTCCTCGGGAGCCTTGTCTATTTCCTCAAAGGCAATGGCCTTGGCTTTACCTTCTTCAGCTAGCACCTTCATGTTCCACAAAGTCACAAAAATGTTTACGCCTTAAAGAAAATAAAAGGTGGAACTCTTCTTCACTGTTTAAGTATGAAGACATAAATGAACCCAAACCTTGGTAATTGCAGCAGTTAGTGTAGTTTTCCCATGATCAACATGCCCTATTGTGCCCACGTTAAGATGGGGCTTTCTGCAAAGACAAACAATAAAAAAGAAACACTCTTTAAACAACCCTCATAACAATAGCATGCAAAGGTCTTTTTTATGTGGGTAATCAATACATGTCTCTATCTGCTATCCGTATTTCCATATCCATAATACCCAATGCCTCCAAAAGGATTGGTGGAAGAAGAATGCATGCATACAAACATGTATAATGAAAGTTATATAAATAAGTGCTCAAACGGCGTTATTTTGGCGATCTGAGGTATATACGTACCACATGCAAGAATAGGTATTCTCATACATAACAAATATAAAATCACTTTGGCCAACACCACCAGAAACATACAAGAAAAAATCTTCAACTAACATAAAAAGAAGGAAAAAAGAGAATAATGTTGTCCCTATAAAGGTCTTACGTTCGAGAGAAGGTGGCCATGGATCTCCGTAAAGAAACAAGATCCAATGGAGATGCATTGTAGTTTTGGGATACGGTGCCACAAGAGAATGCATGGAAAGCATTTGTGAAATGCAAAGAGAAAAGAAGACGCTTAGAATGAAGGTTTCTGATAGCAGCCGAAGCCATAGGGATGAATTACAGTAAAGGAGAGGAAGGAGAGTGGGTGACAAGTGAAGTTTGAATATTCAGTCGCAGGTTGTTACTTTCTTTTTTCTTCACCTATTTTTGCTGTTTATAACTAACACGTTGCAACAGACTCATACTACCGTAGTTCAATCAGTATCAATATAATAATTAAATAATATGAAAAATATAATATCATAACTTAATAATATTTAAAAAAACACATTAATATTTAAAATATATGATAATGTTTAAATTTAATGTTCAACAATATATAATGATAGTTTTTAAAATAAATTTTTTTAAACAATATCTAGATTTTTCATTTTCATTTTTAAAAAATTAAAAATATTTTTGTTAAAAAATTATCGAAAATCATGCTTTAAAAATTCATCAACTAGTAATTTTTGACCAATTTTTTTAAATAGTTTTTAAATCGATCTTATTATTCAAATCTGTTACTAATCTTTACCATTTTCTTGTTTAACCCCGGGCGATGCAATTGTTACAAAATGACAGAAACTCACTGGCACACGTGAGGGGACTAAGTTAAAAGCAGTTGTTTGAATGTGATTTTTCTCATCATGCATGACTATTTGAGCCTGATTGATAATGTTGTTTCTTTTGTATGCATTTCTTATTGATTTTTATTTTCATAGTTTTGTTCAGTGTAATAAATGATTGCAAACATTGTAATTATTCGTTTTTTTTGTTAGTTTCATATTTGGAAATATGAATAATTATAACATATTTAAAAATTTACATTGTTTTACACACCTTGCACATAATTTTTTATTTTCAAATTAAATTAACGTAATATAAATTTATTGAGACTGAGAAAATTACTAAGATTAATGAAAAAATGATTATTCTTACAATTAATATTAATGGAAATTAGAATAGTGTTACTACTACGGTTCAAAGAAACAGTAAATGAAAAAATGTCTATAAAATATCAACGAGGCTAAAACATTATGATTTTAGAAATTGTGTTGTTAAATATTGCCCATATTTTTTCGCGCTTTAAAATGTATATATTATGAAAAGAAATGGAAGGATTAAAAAACCATTTAAAAAGTATTATAAATTTACAAAAAAAAAAAAAACTGATACAATTACACCAATCCTTAATAAGAAGGATGAAAAAAAATCAATAAATGATGAATAAGCAAGGACGAATAATGGAGAGTCCAGAAATTCTAGTTGGAAGGGGTAACAACACAACAATTCTCTCTTGCAGTGAAAGAAAATTAGATGAATGCTACATGATAATAATCTAAACATGCAAAACTTTAGTACAAACAACCTATTTCTTAAGTGGAGCCTTTTACAAACTATTAGTAATTTTTATAGTTATTAAAACAATGACTCTCTGATGTTATCGATTGTGTCTGTTTCTGAAAAAGTTGAAATCCCAACGCCGCATTAAGCCATTCAAGACATGGCCTGTTGGATTCTTAATAACAGTTACTGTGGCTTTTGTGTTGTGTGATATGTCAGTGTCAGATGAACTTTGTAAGCTAGCAGAACTGTCATTACTGGTGGAAGCACTATCTGTATTGCCAGACTCAGCCACGGATGAAGTGTCTAATGGTGGTTGAGGTAGTGGTAGTGGTATTCTGTTCGAAGAAAGACTTGGTACTGGAGTTGGAATCATTGAAAGGGATTTTGACTCAGCTTTCAAGGGCTCACATACATCAGCTGCAGTTGAAATTGTTGAGGCTGTGGAATGCACACAGTTGCTGAGTAAAGAAGATTCTATCTCCAGAGGTTTGGAAATCTCTTCATTCTTGTCTGATGGCTCTACAGACATGGTACTAACACTGCTGGCATGTGGTTGTTCTACCTCTGGATTTCGTATTTCCAGTGAATCCATCACTGTTTCCATGAATATCTGAATAATATGGACAAATGCATGAAAACCAATTATACAAAATTCATTGTATACCATCATGCACTCAAACTTTTCAATTATGTTATGTGATAACCGATTATAATATGGACTCACTTTTCGTTCTTCCTTTGCACTAGATGGAATGCCCGTGAAGTCATCGAGTTGAAATTCCACGTACTGGTCATCACCTAGATCTGTTGGGACAAGGGGACTATAGAGACGACCATTTGATAATTCAAAACTAATCATTGTAGAAGAGGAGGAGGAAAGATCATCACATTTCTGTGCCTGCTGCACAAAGTTATTGGAGAAATTAGTGGCTCTTCTTCCTTTGAATTTGACCAACCAACTCCCTTCAAGTTTAGCCTCTGATTAAACATGTTGCTTATTACTTACAAATTAATTTCCTGTCTTTATCTTAAGTTAGGCTTTTTTAATACATTACATTCTTGAATAGTGAGAATCGAAACTCAGATTTTTAGTCTTCTAGTTGCACTACACAATGCACGTGCAAAGAATAAATATGAGCATGTTCGGCATAAATATAGAAATGAAAGTTTATTTTATCACAAACTGTCCTTTCACACTAAATAAATGAGCTACAGTCTCAACTTTAAGTCTCAACTACCCATTATAACATTTACACTCACATGTTTGCTCTTAAAGTCTTACCACCCACTACTAAATCCGTGACTGCTGAGAACCTTGGACCAAAAATATGCCATGCCATAAATGCCACATTACACTAATTTGCTATTCGTAAGGAGAAAGAACAAAATATAGTTTTAGTACAAAGATATGAAAAAAGATAAAATAATACCTCACTATCCCGATATCCATCTTTTGAAGAAATATGTGATGGAACCTGAGAAAGTCAAACAATAATTATTCAAGAAAAACAAACGTTAACAAATCAAGAATCACATCACTAAAATGATTTCAACAAAATTCATGTCATAACAGCTCAAATGACCACATCTTCCCGGAGAAAGCAATAAAACTTTTCAGAGCATCAACTGAAAGGATAGTAGCAAATCATAAGGAACCTATGAGTAGGAATGAGTCTCAAAAGCATTATATAAGAAAGAAGTCACACATATTCATTGTTTTAAGGTTTTGGGATGAAGGTGGACTTTCTTATATGAAAATGCTTGTGACTCACTGGTACCGAATCTCCTGAGCATTTCCCCTAGCCAGAACCTAAGAGAACCGTGTCCTTATGTTTGAGATATAAAAAGCATTGTGGAAATGGTCTTTGACAATGGTATCAAATAGCCAAGAGTATGATCCTCGTCAACTCCATTCTTATACACATAGGATATCAAGGTTTATTTGATGATTCCATTGTGTGGAAAGAGAGAAATGCATTCACCATCAAACACAAGTGTGCTTGAGAAATATGCTTATGTGAATATTTTTGGTGGCAAACACATGGAACTGTATATCCACTGTGCTTGCTATCTTTGTTTAGGCTTTGTCCTATCTTTTCCTATTGCTTGGGGACATGCATTATGTGAAGTTTGGGGAAATTTGATAAGTGTTTATTGTGCTTAATTTTCAAAGCAGAATATGCACTTATTTTACTTTCTTTAGCACTTTACAATCTAATTAACTTTACTTTTAGTTAATTTTAGACTTAAGAGTGAATGAGAGTTAACCATTACTTTTTGTTTGATACATCTAACTTTGTTAACCCTTTTTGGTAGGATTTGAGGAAGAAAGAATTTCGTGACTTTTACAAACATTTAAACAAGGATGCCAAGCTTGAAAGGTGAAAAAATGAAAAGAACCTAGCTCAGCCATGATCCAATTTACATCAAGACTAGCCCAGAGAAAATAGGGCGAGAAAGTTATTTAATGAGCTTAATTGAACAAGAGAGTTAGGTGATGAATCTAACCCTAGCAATATCTATATATATTTCTATCCAATTCAGCTTTCTTCAATAAAAAATACTAAAAATGTCGAATTGTTTAGTTTTAAATTTTCAGTCATCTAACCTTGTTTAATTCATTAAGTCTAGTAGCATAAAAATAGTATAGTTCTCAGTATTACCTAATCCCTGTGAAATTAACATTCTTATTTTAAAACTACTGACAAATGTTGTGTTTGTCAGTAAGTAAGCAAGCAACAATAATGAGCAATCTATGTTTAATATTTATCATGCGAGTATTTTCTCAGCAAGTTGCTTGCAATTGCATGCTATTTGAGTTCTGACAGTAAACTAAGAACAAATAAACACAAACCTCCATCCTACTCATTGGTCTTTTTGAACGGCCTAGATTGTCATCCATGGTACTGCTTGTTGATGATTCTGCAATTAACAAAGAAAAATTAAGAGCTTTGCATCAGTAGCATGGATACCAATGCATAAGGAATAGTTAAGAGACACTGGGTACTTGAGTCATGCCTTTGTTTTGAAATGATGGATCATTGCCATATCCAAATTCATGCACAGATCTCCAAACATCCTATATAAAAGAAATTAACATCTAAAAAAATGTTAAAGAATGGAACTTAGCACTTTGACCAAAATGAAATCAAAGAGATATATGGTGAATTTACCTTACCAAAGTAATCATTCATAATGTCAAAAAATGATTCCCCAAGCTCATCGTCTGGAGGTTGCAAAACATTGTGAAAAAATATGTTTACAGAATCAAAATAAAATTGAGGACGTGGAGAATTGTGATCTCCATCAAATTTAATTATGTTTTTGTCTCCCTACAAAGCATAAACAACCCATATTTAGATCCAAAAGTTCAGACATATAATTAAGAAGATAAAAGAAAGAGAAGGTGTGATGTATAAAAATGATAATTCGTAGAAGAACCATAACATGTTCTGTTTAAGAAACTATCCAGAAGACATTTTATAATTCTAAAGCAGCAAACATGTATAAAGTAACAAAGGTTTACAAAAATGACAAGACTGTTTAATCAAACAGAGTTGGAAGAAAGAACTGTAGTTATGTAAATCAGTTTAATATAAGACAAATACTAACTAATGTCCTTCGAGAAATTAATTAAAAATAAGTTTCTATTGATATGTGTAAAAAACCATTTTTCTATCATTTTCAATGTGTTTTTTCATGGTCACCAGTAAAAAAAATCTCCTTTTAACTTCTTAATCATGTCTTGACTAGGAAGACCCTTAATTTAATAAAGAAAAAGGAAGCAGGAAATAAGAATTCTTGGTGGAATATGTTTTTGTCCATCTACATACAGAAATATTCCGTTTTAGTTCCTAAAAAATTATACATAACAGATTTTCATAAATGAGAGACTAAGAGGAAAAAGAAGGGCTACAAGCAAAAATTGCCCTACCAAAACATATTTAACCCAAATTCTAGCAAACATATTTACCTTATAAGCTTCAAGTATACGATCTGAATGATGAGGACGAATAAAATCATCTTCAATGGCATGCCCTAGCAGAGCTGGAACAAAACAAGATTTTGCTACCTGCAATGCAAACAAATAATGAATGCAATCAATGAAGAATATGAAAGTGTGAAAAAAGAAAAGAAATTGAATGTTGTAAATTTTCCCCGAATTGATTTTTTCTATGAAATATTGTATTTGGTTCAGTTTTTTTCGCCCACTAAAGATCTCCCTTTTTAACAGAAAAAAAAAAATTATTACATAAGCACATCAGATAAAACTTCTATACTTTTTTTAAGTCATTATTTTACATGCTCAATTCAAGAGAACAAAAAGTTGTAAACACTATCTCCTTTTTGGTTGTTTTGCCTCTGTCCTCTTATATTTCATGAATAATTTGAAGTAACCAGCAGATTGATCCCTTCTCAAAAGCAACGATTATGGATTATCACAAGCATGAGCGACAAACTAAGTATACATTTTTCCGAAAACAGAGAGAGAACAGAGTCTCAATTTCAGGTTCAACCTAAAAAGTTAAATCCTTCTCTAACCAAGCTGGGTTACAGATGCTGGATTTGAACTAAAGTTATGTCAAACAAATAATGAGGAAAAACAAGGAAATCTCACCAATTATTTTTCTGTCAAACTAATCAACTATTACATACAATACACACAGGAAAATAAAATTAGAATTTTTCCTTAAACAAAAAAATCAGGAGAAAAAAATAACCTTCACGGTGTTCAAGTCCATTATGTCAAATTTTGCCTTCTTCTGGATTGTTTTTCGCATGTATTGAATTGCAAACTTCACCTGTATCATGAACCAAATATAAATAAATGAATTATTAATATATGGAAAAATTGTAGGCCAATTACTATCTGTTCTCATAAGAGAGAAACCATGTCCACGAAATCAGATGCTAGCCATATGTATAAAGTATTTAAAGATTCATTGAAAGGGCTAAACATACTTATATGTTACAAACTTTTTATCATTACATGTGGTTGGTAACATACCATAGACTAGTCCTGGAGGTGATTTTAATAACTTCAACGTAAAGAATTCTCATTTCCATCCAAAAAATGTAATACACTATTACACTCACTGTGAATTTTGGCAGACGGACTCTGTATGTATCCACAAGTTCCATCATTAAATCAACCAAATCCGAGAAGGGGCTGTCCAAAACCATCCCTGCAATTGAAGGATCCTCAGCTCCATACATAAGGCTGCAAGGAATGACATAATTAATGGCAAGAAGGAAAGTGATATATATGCTGGTAAGACTGAATTACTACACATTCAGAGAGTTTATAAATTGACTTTAAAAATTAAGAGGCACTTTTAATCAGGAGAATAGTTTTTTTTTTATAGGAAATGGTATGAAATATTTGAGGCAGAAAGGCTACAAAGCAGGTCATTTCCAAAAGTCTACAAAAGTAATAGCACTTAAAATAGTTTCCAAAGTTCAAACAAGCATAGATGAATGTACCCTGCAGACAACCCATTATTCAAGAATGAAAATGATAGAAATGTCATACACCTCCTTTTACTCGTTAAAGCAGTGTACGGCTACCATCTTAAGGATTGTGATCCCTTCATTGTTGTTTCCAATGCCATGATCATTAACAAATAAACAAAATCTTAATGAATTCTCTCTGCATATTTTATCTCAAGCCACACTAGCTCTTATTAGAAGAGGATGCCAACTATGTGGTTTCTATTCTTTAACAAACTAATCGACTTATTGACAATTAACTATAAGATCAGAGTAATAATGGACCATATACAACCCTATGTACAACCACTGTCTATGAGACTTTTCTTTAACTTTGTTTACAATGTAAGGTCGAATGAAGAAGTGGATGATGAATAATAATGACCTAGTCACAGCACCCATTGAGCGTCCCCATAAGCCAATCAGAGAGACATTTCCATCTGCCCGCAGATAGTTGACCACGGCCCTCAGATCATCCTTCTGAAAACACAAGAATGTTAAATAATCTGCATAATGAAAAGGGGAAATAATCAAAATGGTAGTAGTGCATATGCAAACTCTCAATAAAGTACAAGCAGAAGCATTTCATTTACACTGTGATGCAAGCAATTTATTAAAATAAATGAGGATCATAAGTAACCTACCTCATGCACATGGTAAGTTTCATACTTTCTGCCAGTGATACTCCAACATAAATGTTTCTAAAAATAATTTGGACCGGTTGGATTATTAGCTAACTTTCAAAAAGTTTCATTCTGATATTAGTTCTATTAAGAAGTGAACTTTAAGTCTAATCCAACCTTACATACTCACTTATATACTATGAAACTCACTTATAAATTGATCTTATCTCTAGTCAACGTGAAATCTCCACACACCCCTCACACTCTGTGACTATCAACTCGTACTTGGGATGGAGAAAATTAATCCCATCAAAGACAGCAACAAAAATCATACTATACCAATGAAGATGATCCAACTAACTATGATATGTTTCAAAGTTCAAACATTTAATGAGCAAGCACTTACTTCATTCCAACCTAGAGTGACATGCTCTCCTCCCGAGATTCCCGATCCTGAGAAATCCAGGGTAAAAACTGTAATATTTGAAGGAAGTAAAATTATAGCAGCTTCACTGGCATCAGCCCTGCATCCACTGCCATGAACATTGCACAAAATAAGCCAGGCCATATGAAATTGGAATAAATTAAAAGTGAAGCACAAAACAAGCAACCAACAGCAAAGAACCTCAAAAAAGTATTAGAATTACAAATATCTGAAATTTCGGAATCAAATTCTGAAAGTGAATTCTGATGTAGACTCTACAGTTTGAAATCAGGGGGAAACAGGGGTCATATAGATTAAAATGGATTTAAACCAAGAGCCAGGTATCAAAGTTCTAAGATATCAAAAGCCAGCTAACAAGATAAGTACATTTAAATATCCTGTTAATAAGCTCTCCAGTTCCCATTTTTAAGTAGAATTATCCAGTTCCTATTTTAGTCAACAACAAATATTTAAAAAGGCAAAGCTTTCATATCAGCTTTGTTATATTGAATTGTAGAAATTCCCATGTGGTCACCATATCAAACTAATTGCATGTATACATCTATAGTGCTACATAAAAAACTGGAAAAAGAAAAACATTTGAAAATGAAACTGTCTCTTTCAAGCATTGACTTGCCTGCCAGCCAAGTAAACCAACAAAGAAATGCACTTTATCCCAGAATTACCTGTTTCCATGGCAATATATAACGCATGGCAGAGGCTTTCCATCAGGACTGACAATTGGCATGTAATGACTACATTGAAGAATGTCCCCATGCCTGTTTTTTATCTGCAGAATATCAAGTATTACATGAGAATCTGTTAATTCAATGCTTTTACCAACATATTGAATTTATTTATAACTGTACCTCCACATCCTTCCGTTGAAACCATTTTCCTTTTAGCATAAACTCAGAATCTAATAAATCACTTTTTGGATCATATTCAGCTCTGCATACCAGAAACAGATACAATCATATAACAAAATATCAAAATTGAATTTGAAACAAAAACAGAGCAAAAAATTACTACTGTCAAACAGATAACAAAACTCAATGTCAATTCATCTTATAACATAATTGCAGAAAGATGACCTCAGGTATGTATCTATTTTGTGACGGGTATATCACATACAACTGCATAATTAGAAGTATGTCAAAGCATGTCGTGAAACTGAGCTTCACCTGATATGCTCAAAAATAGAAGATTGTGCCCTTTTTCATTGTGACTCTGAAAAGATTTCAACTAACAAGATATTTCCATTTCCCTTCCTACTTTTTTTTAGGGAAGTCCATATATTCTCATCTGTCACCCAAAAGCCTAAAGAACATTCCAAAAGTCTAGTGTTCTCGAGATTCAGAAGATAATTATTACATGATGTACAGATCTCATTTCCACAACACAAAACAGTGGGAACTTGTTCTAGTAATACTAGTAGAATGTATGAATTATAAAATAAAAGCTATTTCAAAATGTTTGTTTGGAAAAGTAAGAAATTTGCAGAACAAGCTTCCCGTGGCTATCAGTGTTTACAGTATAGATACCACGTAAAGGTTTACAGTATACTCACATTACAGAAAAGTAAGGCTTTTACGGTAGCTTGACAATAGATCTCAAAAATTTCCAACAAAACAGAGTTAACAGGATGACCACACTGTTCACCCACCAAAAACATAAAAATAACTCTATGATTCTTATGGAGATGCAAAGGAAATGAACACACTAAACTGAATATACTTATATCTTGCTCTAGTAGCTCTTTGCTTTTGAAAAAAAAAAAGACAGGGATGATTACAATTATACTAAAAATAAATAAGACGGAGCATAAGTAAATACCAAGATGAGAATGTGATGAAAAAAAAGAACTTTGTTTGAAAAAGTGGATCCTAGCAGAGAGGAAGAAGGAGAAAAGATGGTACCTGGGCGGGCGAATTATGAAGTTGACAAGCTGTTCCATATTTTGAAACGATCAGAGATGTGATATGTTTGAGCTGTTCAAGCAAACGTATAAAACATTTGAAGTTGGAAGGAAAAGAAGAAAGAAAAAGTGTGGAAAGAGAGAGAAAGAGTGTTTAGTGAGAGAAGACAACTGTGAGACAAAGAGGAATGAAACAGAGAGAAAGGGACCGGAGGGAGCAGGCTTTTGTTTTGGTTGGTCTTTTGTTTACTTCCAAGTTCCAACTGTGCTTCTTTTCTTTTGTTGGAAATAACAAATAAAATAATAATGGAAAATTTGATGAGGATGTTGTTGTTGTCAACCTAGTCTGGTGGTGCCAAACTTTCAACTGAATGCAGACAGTACATAAGCTCATGCTGTGCTGCTCACCGAATGAATGGACTGAAAATGCAAGAATACCATACTCTATTCAAAAATTGTTGGAGATTCACCACTACCACAACAAGAATAATTAATGTTATTACAAATTTTATTTTATAAGTTACTTTTATAAAATTGAATTAGACTTAGAATTCATTTTGTAATATAGTATCAGAATTATTTAAAATTTATCCTAACTGTTTATTAAAACTCTATCATCTCTTATTGAGTCGTTATTAGACCACCTAGTTGTTCCACTTCGTAATAAAAAATAATATATTTCTGCCACTTCGTAATAAAAAATAATATATTTCTGCGAGTGTGTAATATTTTTCTTTTAACTTTATATTTTCTTAATTTTACTTATACTACAAAAGCATCAATGCGGTGCACATGATCTATACATCAGCGTTTATGTATCTGTTATTTCTTTTTTATCATATCACTTTTCGTCTTTATATTTTCTCTCCTTCCTTTTTCTATATAATCATATATATGTTCTACGATAAAAAAAAAAGGGATAGATATTAGGGAAGGAAAGATAAGAAAAAGATAATTTTGTATAAAATAAAATGGAATTTTAGATTGTTTAACTAGAAAAGCTTTACAAACAAAAATTGTGAAGTTGTTTGGTTTGAATTAAAAGGAAAATACTGTTTTACTGTTACATACAAAGTTTGACACGTTTATATAAGATTATCCAATAGAACAAAATAATCGATACAAACTAAAGTTTATTAGAATAAAAAAGTTATAATAACGAAGACAACCAACTTACCTTGCTATGCACATCAACTATATTATTCTCTCATGCGAGAAGATAAAGAGCACAAACTAATTATTTTAAACTTATAATAAATATATCACTACAAGAAAATCATAAAATAGAAACTAATTATTAGATATCAAAAATTTTGATTTTTAAATTAGTTTCTATTATTATTAAATAGTTTATTAATTGGTATTTAATTAATAATCAATATTTTAGTAGTTAAAACCTTATTACTAATTAAATACCAATTAAAAAACTATTTAATAATAATAGAAACTAATTTAGAAACCAACATTTCTTTTAGTTTCTAATAAAATGGTTTTTAATTTAATTACTATCAACTAATTATTTTGATATTTAAAAATTAATTTTTATTTTATAATTTTCTTATAATATATATAACATAACAACAACAAAATCATTAAATATCTAACAACATTTATTAATGGAAAAAAAATCTCATTTTAGTGTGAATTTTATTTTTAAAAAAATAAGTTAGTTATATGTATTGTATTAATAGTATAATTAATATGCTTAACTACGTTTTTATTTATTTAATTTGATGTACTTATTTATTATTTTTTTAAAAAGTCTGCAGAAAATACTCATTCAAGCATCCATTGATACTGTTTGGTAAATTCGAAAACAAAATATGAACTTATCCAACAACAATGAACATGTGGTTCCACCACCACTTATGTTGTGTTTCATGTGTTAGCAAGACATCTATGATTCTGGATTTATAGCTTCTAACAACCTCTTCTCCTTTCTCAAAACATGGCCATTTGACAAATTATAGTAATTAATTATTGATGTTCGAGTTATGTAGGAAACCGTGACTTTAACATCATGAAAAAGTAAAATGAACATGGCATGTGATAATCGTAAAGTGCTAACCATGATTGAGGTTCCATTTCAATCATATCCTTTTTTCTATTTTGGTATTTCCTCTTAAATAGATTTCACCTGTTGTAAAATAATTGTAGTTTTGCAAATATATAAAAAAAAATATCAAAACAACTTATCTTCTCATGTTCCAAATAAATTATTAATTATTTTATTTTAGTATGTTTTTAAATTAGTTACTTTCCCCCTTTTTTTCTTCAAAATAATGCATTTATAAAAATCCAATAATTAAACTATAAAATTAAAGTTGAACTTGAAAATTATTAAAATGGGTAACATTCCCAAATTCACATTCTGGCTAAAAAAATCAAATTTTACTCCAATACTAATATCAGTGAATAGTAATAAATTAAAAACACCCCACTGGTAACAATAGGGAAAGAAAAAAAAATCAATAACAATAACTCCTCAAGCTGACTCTTTATAAACAAAACCCCCAAAAAAATACACCCTCCTCACGGTGATGAAAGCGCAAATTTCCTCTCGATCATATCAATTCTAACATCATCAAATCTCCCATAGGTTATCTATACCTATATATAAAGGGATTTCTTCCTATCTTATCTTTATATTAATATTTAATTTTATTATTGTATTATGGTCATTGTGTCATTTCTTATTTTCCTCTTAACTGCTCTTAATTTTTTTTTTCATTTTATCTTTATATTAATATTTAATTTTATTATTGTATTATGGTCATTGTGCCCTTTCTTATTTTTTCTACAATATTTGGTATACGTAGTGGGGCGGGTTTGAATTGAAAGAGAGGTGAAAAAACGGTTTTGAATTGAAAGAGAGTTGGAGGAACAATTATGAATTAAAAGAGAGGTGGATGAACGGTTATGAATTGAAAGAGAGGTGAAGGAGTAATTATGAATTGAGAGAGATAATTTATTTTGAAAATTAATTGCATAATGAGAGAGTGTATGTTGTATGAGAGAGAAATAAATTTAATAAAATATTCAAAATAAATGGAGCAACCGTTTGAATTGAAAGAGATAATTTATTTTGAAAATTAATTGCATAATGAGAAGGAGTGTCTATTTTATGAGAGAGAAATAAATATTAGGAAATGTGAGTAGTGGTCAAACGTGAACAATTTACATCCACTTCCTTAAAAATGAATTTCACCAGTTACATCCACTCCCTTATAAGGAGTAGTTGAGCAGTTACCACTTTCTTTCACTTCCTTATAAGGAGAAGTTTTCACCCGTTGTATCCAAAGAAAAAAAATGTTCATAAATTTTGACACATTTTAAACCTCCTTCCTTCACGCTCCATGTTCTTCTCCTACTCTCACCCATCTTAGTTCCTCTTCAATCACCACTGTACAACAACCACTATTGCTTCTTCCTTCTCGCACTTCTCAAAGCGTTCGAAGCAGAGATGTGTCTCATTGTTATAGGATTTGTACATTTTTGTTTCTATTGCTTTCTTAATTTTTTTTATATTTTTGTATGAATCCTAAGCCCAGCTTTGCGGGCAAAGTTTTTATGTCTATTGGTGCTTTGATCTATTAGATATTACATAAGTTGGAAGTTTGGTAATTTGTATTTAGTTTATTATTTTATTTTTTTCAACTTCTTTGCCATGGAAGATGTGGATTCAATTGATATGGTGATAAATTCTACAACTTCCAACATACAACCATTTGCATTATGTTTTGACATTGTTTGCTGGTCCATTTTTTTTAAACCTTAATTTTAATCTTG
>Ga0123342_1000434_pt1 | contig 65702 bp, 33 predicted proteins | sample Turbeawhitnodule_FD_89960 | JGI IMG/M metagenome (GOLD analysis project Ga0123342, IMG submission 89960) | Root nodule microbial communities of legume samples collected from Mexico - Turtle bean Mexico white nodule | ecosystem: Host-associated > Plants > Roots > Nodule | place: Mexico: Nepantla... | reverse complement strand
AATTAAGACTAATTATAGACCCATTAATAGTGATTATATTCCTATAATTAAGTCTAATTATAGACTCATTAATAGTGATTATATTCCTGTAATTAAGTCTAATAATGATTTTGTCCGGTAATAGCCATCAACCCATGTCACAGCTTGGAGGTTGTTGGAAAATAAGACACCAAGGCTAGTTTGGAAAGGAGAGGGGTAGTGATCGAAATTATATGCTCTATGAGCGGGGTGGAAGAGGAATCTTGTTGCCATTTGTTTTTCGAGTGCAGGATAGCTTGACTTGTCTGGAGTTAGTGCTACGCTTGGTTAGGTTTGGCGTCCGTGGATCATTCTGACTCTTATTTTTTCAATTTTTACAGTTTGTGTAATTCATCTAAATCTGTTAATGCAGTTTGGAGGACTATTTGGATCGCTATAGTAAGTGAGATTTGGAGACACAGGAACAAGATAATTTTTAAAGGGGGGTGGATGTTTCAAAATGTTTGCTCTTATTCCACTAAAGGCTTGGTCTTAGGTCGCCTCCAAAGTACCTTCAACTTGTTTTTCTTATTCTAACTGGTGTCTTAACTCTCTGATTTTGCTGATAAAAAAAAACCCCTCTGATTTGCATGTATTTGATTCAGTGTTGGTTTTTTCCTAGTTGTTTGGTTGGATGTTGGTAGTTGTATTGCTGGTCGACGTTGGTAGGAGTTTTTGATTTTTTTTTTCGTTCTTAAAGGATAAGTTATCGTTTTTTATAAGGGTTGAACCACTCCTGAAGTGATTCACATTTATTTATTATTTCTTATATATAAAAAATAGAAATAATATAAATTTAAAGATGTTGACAATATCTCTATTAAATGTAACTATTTTGATAATAAATTAATACCTATATGAAATAATAAACCACATACATTAGACAATATGGCGTAACAATTTATGAATTGAAAATACAATATATATCTCTTCTCGAATAAAAGGAAGAAATACTATTAACATTTTGACACTTTTCTCAAAATATCACATTATCAACATGTTAACTTTGGAAAAAGGGATGCGAGTTCAATAAAGCTTTAAATGTTTTTGCAATGTTAGCAGGGAAAACGGACACGGGCAGACTATTTAGTAACCAACATCTACTACTTCAAAATTTATTCTAAAATAATTTTATATAACTTGTGCAAAGATAGTTGGGAATAACAAAATAAATATAAGTATGTAAAAGAAAGTCTCGTGAACATTTATTTTATACTTTGGCTTCTCCTTGCATTCAAACCTCGAAGGGTTTCATTTTAGTTAAGAAATTAAATCATTTTTCGTTGTCACTTCTTGAAAGAAATTGCTGACTCTAGAAAAGGGATATTTTAAATATTAAAGTTTTTCCAATTAGACATTGATTATGTCATCTAATGATTTTAAAACAAGTTTATAAACTTTATAGTAAAGTTTTAAGACAATGGCAAGATATTGTTAGAAAGTGCTATTGTGTAACTTTTTATATTAAGTATACATTGAAAGTGTAATTTGGTTCATTAACTTTCGTTATGAGACAATTGCTATCGATTCTCAATATTTATTTCAATGAAAATCAAATTTGAAATCTTAACTATCAATTGCTAGATCAAACACTTATTATTAAGTCAAAAATTATAATTAATATTGAAAGTGTAACTTTATATATATATATATATATATATATATATTAACTCAATTTAAATTCACTGTTTAATAAAATTTAAAGTGTTGAGAATAAATTTCGAATCATATTTGTTCAAGCTAACTCAATTTTAATTTTAATGATACCAAAATGAAACTAGTATAAAAAGTGTTTACATGGCCTAATTTGATCTACCTTCACCTTTTTCACTCTATAAATAACATCAACAGGTACCTTTGTCCTTCACAATCTTCCTGTTTCTTCTTCACACATTGTTTCTTGGTTCATTCTAATGGCTCTCCCTATTTGTGTTACAATTATAATAATTTGCTCCTATTTTGTGATATCTAACGATGGCGTTGAAGCGTTTCACAGCATATACCCGGGTCTCCAATCCATTTCAGTGCCTTCTGTGAGCAAACTTCACAGAACTGCATACCATTTTCAACCTCGTAGGAACTGGATCAATGGTAAACTTCACAGTTTCTTACTCGTATACCCTTCATTTAGAGTGCAATCAATTTTCCTCACTAATTCTTTATCTCTACAGTTCCTAATAATAGGGTGCCTAAACAAGCTATAATACTTTATTTTGTCTCGTGTCACTACTCCACCCCAAACAACTTGCGCAACATACTTGTGTGCTAAATATTAAAAGAAAAATTAATTTAAGCTCACAAATTTACTTCAAACATCTACACTGTATTAGTATCTTAATATATATTTGATTTGAATATAAAGTTTTTCTAATATATATATAAGTTTTATTATTTTTCTTGTAAATGAAAAATTCAGAGAGATGTGATATAATCGGTAATTACTCGATACTTTATCTTGACTACCATGGGACAAGAATAACTTAGAAACACAAATGATTGTATTAAGAATATGAACATAAGGAAACTTGTGTTTTAGTGCCTTTTGCATGCCCTTCTATAGTTGATTCCATAATCTTGCACGCGAAACTCTTTTGTAGGACACAGTCACATGCATGAAGCTAACTAGTGCTTTAGTGCGGTGTAGTGTATATTTTGAGTATCTGGAAGACTCTGCTATGTATTTTACATGGAATAGTTTTGTAGTGGCATAGAATGTCAGACTTTGTTGGAAAAACGAAGATAGTAACATTGATATGGTATTAAACTTTTGTTAGGTGCTTCAATATATCTGTGCCAAAACTGAAAATAAAGTCAAGGTTCACTGTGGGTTTTCCCTTTTCAATTACATAGATGCATGCCATTGTAAGAGGAAGAAAATGGATGTTGCACGCATTTGCTGCATATTTCACCTTTTTCTATCTCTTACACTTTTCTGCTATAATATGAAATCAACTTCTAGCCATCTTCAACTCCAATAACAGTAAGATTCGAGAGTGGCCTATACTCCAAAATAGTGAAAACTTCAATCCAGAATTTGAACTTTCACCTTAACACAATATTTTGATACATATTATTATACAAATTAATGAAAAAAAAAACTTGAAGAACAGTGTAAGCAATACTTAAAAGAACTGCATATAAGAAATGGGAGTGTCCTATCCCATCTTATTCCTGTGAAGGTGCTGGAACATTCTTTTTTAGCCTCCACGTTGTCTTTTTGTGATGGACCACTAACACACAGAGATGAAGGACTCAGTTTCATTAATATGGAAAATAACAGCATGTGTCCAAAAGTTTCATTTTTTTATCAGCAAACAAAGAGTGTCCGAAAGTTTCATAATTTGGTTCATAAACTGGTTTGCTGTGTTATCATATTGATGAATGGCTACAAATTAACATGGTGGTATTAGGTTAAGGCACATGCAAATTCGGTGTCTTATCTCAGTCAAAAACGTTCCTGCTTCACAATTTATTCTCCTCTACCATAAATCATTTTCCTATTCATAAAATAAGTTCTACGTTTTTATTTTTCCCCCCTATCATGTTCCTACTTATTTTATGAATTAAAATGTACTTCACATTATTTTATTCTTTACAAATATATTATTGCTTTGTGAACTTAAATACTTAATTGGTTTAACAAAGTATTTTATATTTTAAAAATAATCGTAAAGTATCTACTCATCTTTTCTTTATTTTTTTCCAATATTTATGTTGTTTGCATCAAATTTTAAAAACAAGAAAAAATGATATTCTATGTTTATTTATGAAAAGAAAATTAATTAAAAAACGTTGTCCGAAACAAACCCTGAATTTTCTTAATCCGTTTTCGTTTTCTTTCTGTTCTATAATCTAAGTATGTTTATTGTATTAGCAAGCTGCAAAATAATTTAGTGGTTTAATATTAATGTTGATAATTGTTAAAGGGGTGTAGCTAATGTTGTTTAGTAGGTGTGTTGTTGTAAATTTATTCAATTCATATATATATATATATAATAGTTAATAATTAATTTTGTATCTCGTTGATAAACAAACTTTATTAGCAAAGGATAGTAAAAATCATCAATAATTGCGTATAAAAAATATAAACTAGTTATTCCACTGTTATTAAACATAAAAGATAACATCGTTGCCCTTATATATTAATTAAACTAAATCAATTAACAAAATACATTATCACATGTAAAAATGTTTTACTTTCTAGAAAAAAATGTAAAAGAGTTTTGTAACATAGACACGCATATGTAATTAGAAAATGATATATATATATATATATATATATATTTGTTAATTAATGTAGTGAACTAATAATGTTTTTCCGTATATTGGGGCAACCAAGAATTCGGTTCTTTAAATATAGTTTTAAATTTATAACTTGAGAAAATGATGATTAGAAAAGGTTTATCTTTTAAAGATCGAGTTTATTTAATAACTGAACTTTGTGACAAAATGTACATTTTTTTTTTCGTGTACAATACCATGATATAATGTCCATATATATAAGAAACGATTAAATTGTCATTATCCTGTAAGAAAATTGTTTCAACATATTAATTTCCTAATTGATAATTATAACTGGTTTTCTTCTGCTCAATCCTCCTTCACCTTAGGATTCAGTCTTAATTCTATAAAATTGATAAAACCTTTTTTTCTTTATGGAGTGCTGATATTCTTTGCTTTCTGATTCTTTCATGGTGTCAATCGGGTGCACGTGCAGATCCAAATGGTGAGCAACTTCTCCCTTCACTTTCACTAGTTTTTCCTTCTTGTATGTTATTTCAATCTTTGATAAACCTTTATTATGTTATTCCAATTTTTTTTTAATGTTAAAGAAACAAAGTTTTTCTTAATAAGTTATGAATGTGTTGAATTTAGGATAAAGGGTGTATAATTTGTTATAATGATCCATGTCATGCAATAACAGGTCCCATGTACTACAATGGAGTCTATCATCTGTTTTACCAATACAACCCAAAAGGAGCTGTTTGGGGTAACATTATATGGGGCCACGCAGTATCAAAGGATCTCATCAATTGGAAAGAACTTGAACCCGCTTTATACCCATCCAACCCGTATGACAAATACGGGTGCTGGTCCGGGTCAGCCACCGTACTCCCGGGTAAAGGACCGGTCATTCTTTACACCGGAGTGATTGACAAACACAGCAACGAGGTCCAATTATACACCATACCCGAAAACAAGTCAGACCCGTTTTTAAGAAAATGGGTAAAGCCCAAAGCTTTTAATCCAGTCATCAGGCCGGATCGCGCCATGAATGCCAGTGTGTTCCGCGACCCCACTACTGCATGGTGGAGTAGGGACGGACATTGGAGGATATTGATCGGTGGCAGTAGCAAAAATAGAGGAGTGGCCTATACATACAGGAGCAAGGATTTTCTGAGGTGGGTCAGGGTCAAGCACCCGATCCATTCGGCTGCGTCCACGGGCACGTGGGAGTGCCCGGATTTTTACCCGGTTTCTTTAAAAGGGAAAAACGGGTTAGAGGTATCCAGTGTTGGGAATAGAGTTAAGCATGTTCTTAAGAATAGTCTCGACAAAACTAGGTATGAGTACTACACAATTGGAACGTATTTTAGGAATAAGGATAAGTATATCCCGGATAACACTTCAGAGGATGGTTGGGGTGGTCTGAGATATGATTATGGAAATTTTTATGCTTCCAAATCATTCTTTGACCCGAGCAAGAACAGAAGGGTTGTGTGGGCGTGGGCAAATGAATCAGACTCCAAAGAAGATGATGTCAAGAAAGGCTGGGCAGGAATTCAGGTAAGCTATGAACATGGAATTAATGTTAATTAATCATATGTTTATGTTATATATATTGAAGTTTTCTTTGGGTGTGTTCTTGTTTTCTAATTTCAGGCAATTCCGAGAACTGTTTGGCTTGATTCTCATGGGAGACAATTGTTGCAATGGCCTGTTGAGGAATTAAACAGTCTTAGAGAGAAAGAAGTTAACCTAAGGAACAAGAAGCTTAAAAAGGGAGATTATGTTGAAGTTAAAGGGATTACTGCAGCTCAGGTAATTATACTTATAATTGAGTTTAATTTGGGTGTATTGTTATCAAAGAAAACGAAATTGAGTTTTGTAACGCAGGCTGATGTGGAAATTAGCTTCTCATTCTCAAGCTTGGAGAAGGCAGAAGCATTTGATTCAAGGTGGGTGAACGCAGAGAATTTATGTGCAGAAAAGGGTTCAAAGAACGAAGGAGGGATTGGGCCATTTGGAATTCTCACATTGGCTTCAGAAAAACTGGAAGAGTTCACTCCTGTGTTCTTCAGAATTTTCAAAGCTTCAAACAAACATGTCATTCTCATGTGCTCTGATGCTACAAGGTAACTCAACTAATATTTTAATTTTCCACTTCTTACTATTTGTCTGAATATTGATTTCTGCATATTTTCTGATTAACTTCATTCTTTCACAGTTCGTCTTTGAAGAAAGAACTCTATAAGCCTTCATTTGCAGGTTTTGTGGACGTCGATTTATCCGTCCATAAAAAACTCTCTCTCAGAACTTTGGTATGTGCTAATCTCATCCCCAATTTCGTCTCATAAAACATTATAATAAGGCTTTTCTTATTTACCAATTAATTGCCAAATTTCATTATCTCTCACATCATTTTACTATATCTATACACTTAAAATAAACAAACCCAAGAATTTTAATAAAATAAAGTTTATATTTTTGCTCTATTTTTTAAATAAACATTCATATTTAATGTGTTTTTATAAATGGCACTTATTTTTTTAATAAAGTAGCGCTTACTTGTTAAAATTGAAAATTAAACTTTAAAAGATAAAAAAAAATTAAACAAAAATCTTTTTCTTAAATGATTTTAATATATCGTGAAGAATATATATATGTTTTTTTTTTATATTTAATTTTGATGACAGATTGATCACTCGGTGATTGAGAGTTTTGGAGCTGGAGGGAAAACAAACATCTTATCTAGGGTTTATCCAACACTAGCAATAAAGAAAAAAGCTCACTTGTTTGTGTTCAACAACGGTACTGAGCACATCACTGTGGAGAACCTGAGAGCATGGAGCATGAAATCTGCACGTCGAAATTAATAATCAGCTACAAACTAGTATGAATAAAGTAGAAATAATATTAGCATTTGACCTTCTTTCGATTGTGGTTGTTACCTTCACATGACATGTACTTGTTATACATTTACATGGTTTAATTTTATGTCAATGGAATTTTAATTTATGATTTTTTTAATCAGTAAATAATAAATTAAATAGAAAAGAAACAGTAAGGGTGTTTTAACCTTTATAAACAAAATACCAAGTTTTTTTAAGAATCTTACAATGACGATAAATCTAGACAAACGTTTAGAACAAATATCCGACCTTTTTAATCATACAAGTATCAACGATACGCTACCATGTTAATATAAGTAATTGGACTTTGAGCTTATCATAAGAAAAAGAAAGACACCCTTAGAACCTTGTTTTTAACCAAGCCCACGATTGCACTTGAACCCGTGAGAAGACTTTGCTTGATTAAAAACTATCTCATTCAAGTGTTTCTAAATGCACCATATGATTGAGAGCCACACTCCTTTCCATAACTTATTACCTTCTTTGCTGAACCAAGTAGTACAGTTATTGAAAGTGTTCTTTCGGAACAAAATGGTTTACGGAACTAACTCTATTCATATCCATAGTAATTTTAATATATTCAATAAATATATATATATATATATATATATATATATATGAATATAATTTCATTTGAATCTTATTGTTTAGTTATTAAATATGGAATTCTTGAAAACATAAGTTTTGAGTTAAACATATATGAGTTAATTTTTTTAAAGATTTTTAAAAACTTTATTTAAATTAATGAAAAATTACTTTATGCAAATTAATGAAAATTTAATTGTGAACATCAATCAATTTTATTAAGAAAAATTACTTTTAATTTTAAGCGTGTATATTTAATGTTATTTAAGTTTTCAAAGCATTCAATATAAATTTAATAAAGATAAGAATTATATGAGATAAAAGTACGAGTAAAACAATCAAAATTCTACTCATTCACTCTCGTCACATATCTACATCGAGTAGAGTTATTTAAATACTCGACTATGTTAATACATTAATTTTTAAGTTTTATTGACATTCCTTAAGAAAAAGAACAAAAATATACAACACAGCACAGGATATTGAATTCTACAGGTTATACAATGCTACTTGTGAAATCTGATCACAAAGAAACGCTCCTAACAATCCAAATAAAAAGCAATACAACTCAAAATGAAAAAAAAAAAAATCATAGAACAAGATCACCTCTCTCTCAATAAAAATAAAAATAAAAATATATATATAAATATATATATATATATATATATAAACTTATATAATGTAAGAAAGAAGAAATGGTGATCTTTAATTTAAAATAATCAAACTATGATTTTTCATCATATGATTTAGATAGAAATGCTCCTGGGAAATATTTTTTAGAATGCAAAGCTCTCTCATTCAAAGAGTTTTGAAAAAAAAAATTCAAACTTGAATTAATAATATTATATATGAAAATAGGATTTGTAGGTTTGATAATTTTAGTAAATTAAAATTGTTGTGACTTATACGGTCTATTATTATTCACGTACTTGTTCAAGATAAGTTTTGATAATAACAAGTACTAAATGTTGTACTTGAATATATATAATTACATGTATATTCTGTTGTCTGTTTGTATGTTAGTTGTATATTTATTTATACTTGATATATTTAACAAATATTAAATATGTTGGGTTATTCAGAAGGAAGTTACAAATCTTAGATGGTTAATAAGAACGAGTTGATTGATAATAAAATATGTCTAATATAACATCACAAAAATATTTTGTAGATCAAATAAAATTAAAGAAGTAGTAAATAATATACATAAGTTGATTAATCCTTTATAGAAAAAAAAAATGCTTCAAACGTTTATATTATATATCACAAATGATACAAAAGGGAACATGATTTAAATAAAATTAATGATCTTTATTGTATATGTTTGAATTTCAAGCAAATCCATGTTTTTCTTTGTGAGACCTTCCAAATAACTGTACAAAGTATGATTCAAGGAATTGAGAATTGTCTCACCCTTCTTTCTAATGAAGTTCTCATGTTTTTGTTTGTTGGGAGAACTTCCTATTGACTTGGCCTTTTTTTTTTAAGCATATGCTTAAACTTTCTTGAAATGGTATATTTCTTTAGTTCATTTTTCCAACTCAACCACGAAAGTATATTCTTCCTCTTCAGAGATCTCAAAGCTCTATAACTCCATTTCATCTGAGTTGGATCTACTTTAATGTAGACCACAATCAAACGATGTAGAGGTCTTCTTCTGCTCGTGATCTTGGAGGTGCACCTCGTGCACTCTCAAGATTCCTAAAAGTTCACAACACATGAACTTTTTCAAATCCCACACTTCTTGGAGAGGGTGGGTTTTGCCTCCCAACCCTTAGGCATGTTGTCTACAAAGTTTTGGTTGATCTATGCTTTGGAGAAGTTTTTATCTAAAACTTTTAGACGATTTAAAAGATTCTGAAACATATCGTCCATGATTTCACCGTCCTTAATGGTGAAGAACTCATAGTGGCATGTGAGGGTGACAACCTTCCTTAACTGGACATCCTCATTTCCTTCATAGTTAATCTTCATGTAATCACATATCTCCTTGGTTGTTTCCAAAGTACTGAATTTTTTTATATTCGTTTTTAGACAAAGCATAGATATGAGTGTACCTTGCTTTGTTGTTTGGCTATATATGATCAAACTATTCTTATGTCTAGTCTTTTTTAACACTTTGATGACAATATGTCCTCTCGTTATAATTTACCAAAGATGATAGTGTGTGGACTTCATGTACATCTCCATCTTGTCCTTCTAGTATGGGTAATCCTCCTCTAAAATTGTTGGTGTCCTTGTGAGGGATGCTCCCTTGGTGATTGGGTGTCATTCTATGCCAGCCATGTGTATTTTCCCTCTTGATGTTGTAAGATGCTCAACCCTTTAGCTTTGATACCAACTTGAAACATGTCAAATACACAAATTAAAAGGATTGAATTATGTATTTAAAATTTTCAAAAAATAAAATTTTTCGCAAAGCTTCATCGGTTAGATGTGAATAAACAAAGTTTGGGTTGTTTCTCTTGAGACACGTTTGATGAAGCTCATTAGATGCAACTTCAATAAGATAAACATACTGTAAAAAACTCTTTTTAAAATATTGTTTTTGCAAAACTAACATTCTTATGTTAGTGGAAGATAAATAACATGCAATAAAAAGAGATAAGAGATACTTATTATTACACATGTTATTTCTAAACTAGCTCGTCTAAAACACACAAACTAGTATAGTCAATCAAATTTCCACTAACATAAACTATCATTGTATGATACACATTGTTTTTATCCAACCACTCCTAACTACAACAACATGTATTCTTTGGACACTTTTGGTTAAGTTACAAATATTATTTGAACCACAACTATTTATGGCTAAGTACAAGTATTGTTTGGACCTAGCCACTCTTGGATAAAACACTTTGATAAACAAAGGTTGTGATCTAAAAGAGAACAAAGTTTTTCTCACTAAATGATATAAATGTGCACAATCTTTAAGATAGTAATAAACACAATGTTCTTCCTCACAAACACAAGGGTAAAAATTGCTTGAAAGCATTACAAACAAATTTACAAGCTTTTGTCGACCTTTCTTCTTCAAAGAAAACCTTTTTATATAGAGTTTAGAAGAAAATAGTTGTTGCAAATCCCTTTGAAGTTGTTGTGAGGTTTACAAGCCTTTCATCTTCTTTAGTTACTCTTAACCACATTAAGCACGTAGACACGTTAAATGCATATGTCTACTTTACACGACTCTTTTGATGCACAAGATGAATTATCAAGCCTAGGCAGGTGGTTTTTTTTCTCTTCATTGAAAGGCATATGGCCTGACATAGATGACTAACTCTACAACGTTGACATTTTTTCTTTTCTTAATTTTTTTTAGTGGAATAACTTTAAGCACATTCATCAAGAAATCTTTATGCTAACACATTGCAAGATCCTCTTAAGAGAACCGAAGAGACAAACATTCCCTGCATGCATAGAATAAACATTTGTAAGTCTTCGATGTTATCGTCTGTCAAAAAAAGAATCTTATTAATTGTCCAAGCAAAAATATATCAAACTAAGATTACAAGTGCAACGCTTACGTCTGTTCAGCCATAATACTTGGGTCTCTTAGGCTAAACAATACACTTGTGTTTTACTGATGCTTAACAAAATTATGTTTTACACTTTGTTAAGCATATAATCAAAACCAAGTAAAATGATATCTTGAACTTTGATATAACAATATTTGTTATACATTGATATCGTCAAATTAGCATTACAAAACGAAAAGATAAACTATAATAGTAAAGTACTTTATACAATTATAAAATTATACATATCAATTTACAAAATAAAATATACAAAGATCTTTCTATACAAGATTACTAAGTCACTTAGAAATTTATGGAAGAACATAAACTTGATGCTTTAATCTACATGGTTAAATCATAATATATCTTCTTTTCTTAATAAATTTTGTGCTTAATACTATAATCCATAAGACCACATTATCTTTTCATGTATTTCTATCCACACACCCATAAAACATACCTATCAAAGATGATACTATCATTCATATATATATAATATGCATTCATTCAATGTATATAATACAAATATCACATATAATATATATGATTATATCATAAAAAAAATGCATTATATCACATATATTCACATACTACTTCATATATAAATATCTCCACATCCATATTATCAACATCATCTCATCATCAAATATGATTTCAACAAAATCATTTTGCTCTCATTTTGCCAAGAGTAGTTCTTACATAGAGTAAAGCTTAAAACACTTATATCATTTCAAAATTTATCCATACTAAATTTTATATCTTCATAATAATTAAAATTGTTTAAAATAATTTAATATTTTATTAAATACTACTAGGTCTATTTTATTTAGTTTCACTTTATCAATAACTATTTTAAGCCAAAATTTAATTTATGACTAAAACATTTTCGAATCTCTTTTATTAGATAAATAATATATATTTATTTTTTAAAGAAAATTATAAATATTTTAAGTAAAATTTAGAATTTGAAGATAGGTAGTAGTATGATATTTAATGTTAATAAATATACAAAAACGAATGTTTAATTTTCACAATTTTATAATAATAAATAGTATAATGAGAGTAATTTAATTTATTTTTATTAAATATAACTAGTTTTATGATGTTTAATTATATTATATAATAATAAATAATATAATATTAATTTAACCTTTTATTAAATATGATTAGTTTCTTTTTATTTAATTATATTATATCAATATGTATTGTAAATTTAAAGTTTCAATAGGCAATATAATATATATAGTATAATATAATTATTTTAATTTAAAGCAAATGAACATATAAGTAATAATATAGTATCTATGGTTAATAGATACATAATGTCAAAATTAATATTTAATTATTAGATATATAATAAATAACATATTGAATGTAATTTAATTCTTCATTAAATATAGTTAAGTATATTATATTTAGGTTAATCTATTAAAAACTATTAAAAAATTGAACATAAGTAATAATATAATATTTTTTATGGACAGTTAATATTTGTATGACTACTATAAAGATAAAGTTTAAACCTAATATATTTTTTCAATACGCAATAATATTTGATATACAAACATTAACTTTTAGAAAAAAAAACTATTTTAATATGCAAACAAATAAAAGATTATCATACACACAAATAAACTCCTATTACAAACATGTGTTAATTTGAATGAAAGATAGTACATTTCTTAATCACATAATAATTAATTTGATTTTGAAGTTTATATGTATTTAATCCTTAACCATACTAGGAGATACGTTTCTTACTAATTAAATAAGATTGTATTCTAAGAAAGTTTTAAAAAAGTAAAATCATTTTTGGTCAAATTTCAAACTATTCTATATCCTTAAATTTTAATTGAAAATACTATTTTTTTTAATTTACTCTTAAAATAATTATCTTTTCACCGACTTTCTTAATAATAATACTTTTTAAGATAATATAGTTTTGCAAAATTAAGCATATTCTAACCTTTATATTTTGGAAGGAAGTGTTATAAAATTTCATTACAAAAGTTTTTTTTGTAATATAAAATACTTTGTCTGAATTAATTTATCATGGAAAATAAAATATAGATATTATCTTTGAAAAAAAAGACAAAATACAACTATGTAAAAATAAAAATATCAATATGAGTCTTCCCTAATCCCTACACGTGCCTCACCATTTCTTGTTCTCTCACTCCCTCTCAACTCAACTCTCTTCTGGGGTTTCTTCTCTCTCATTTTGTTACTGCAACAACTCAAGTACACACAACTAGAAAATCGGGTAAGTCTTAGTCTTTTGCTCTTTTGTTCATACCCATGTTTTTGTTTCTCATAATAGTTGCTCCCAACCCTATTCTTCCCTTGTTGCTTTTTCATTTTTTTCCCCTTCTTTTGCTACCATGTTTAATTTGCGGCTTTCCTCTCCATGAAATAATTGTAGATATCCCAGAAAGGTTGCAGTGTGTATGACTTAATATCATTGGGTTAAGGTATATATATAATTTCTCATAGCTGTTTTATTCTGGAACAAAGAAATGACACAAATTTGCACAATCCCAGAACAATGACAGCTAAAGATGCAGTCTTCAAAGGAGGTTATGCTTTACACCTAATAAAAGCCTATAGGTCATTCTTAATTCAGAACCAATTGCAGAGGTAGTGGAATTTTTCTTCAAAATACAAGTGTACTCCACCAAATGCAGCAAATAGTAGCAGAGATGGTAGATTGTCATAAAAGTTTACCCTTATTATTTGTACTAAAACCATTGACTAAAACTACTTAGCCAAACTTGTTACTGGGCAACCTTAACCAGACAATGTCCTACTTCATAATATCATAATAAGAAGAAAGTACAAGTAAAAACTTTTAAGAAAATATGTGGAATTGGTCTAGAACCAGACTAACACATGTAACAACGTAAAAGATCCTCATGTGACCGCAATTCTGCACAGATGACTTGCAATGCAAACTTCTGCAAAATATAATCATCTTGTTTTTATGGAGATTTTAAATTGCGATTGCAATTGCAATTGCAGTTTGTTCACAATTCTTGATATTGCAGGAAATTGTGGATAAATGTGGCTGATACGACCACAATTTTGGTCACACAAACCAACCAAAATCCTTGATGTTGTGGTCAAAATGGTGGTCGCAGACCTATTTAAAACCTTTAACCTTTTCAAACAAGCCAGCAAAAGTCCCTACAAGGTAGGGAAACAGTCTCAATGCTCACCAAAAATCCTAAAAAGGGAGTTCCATGATCAAATATTTACTTTGCAATCATATATATTGAGGTCTTTAAATTAAATTAACAAAGATATAGATATAATCTAATTTGGAGAGTGTTTCTGATGAAATGTTGTCTCTTGCTGGCTCATCTCTTATTCACAACTATGTTATATGTGTAAACATGACATCTTAAGATTGTATAGTCTGGCTTTTTATTTTGTGACTTTAATTTTTTCATTTAAACACTTGGAATGTTTCTCTTCACTATTTTATGTATTTTGTTTACACATCTTTACTTTTACTTTTACTCGTTCCTTTATTTTATCTCTTTATAAATGCACTCTTAGGCTTCGATATGTCCTTTCTTTTCAGGGATGGAGGCCATTGGTTCTGTGGATGACCTCTTGGATTTTTCGTTGGACATAGGTGAGGAAGATGATGACGAAGACAAACCTAGGAAACCTTGTCCTTCACTTAACTCAAAATGTGGCAACCCATCATTGTTTAATCCATTGGTACCAGATGATCCGAACCATTCATATTCTGTAAGTTTAATATTCCAATTGACCTCTTTAGGAATGTTTATGGTCATGAGAAAATAGATTATATTGCTTTTTTGAGTTATGATTTGTTACTTTTTAGTGCTTCTGTGATGCAAAAAGAGAAGCGAAAAGAACATTTATGAATATATGGTTTGATTGGAATCAGCTGGAATTGGAATATGAACTGGTGGCTTGGGTGAGTGAAATGCAGAAATGGGATATCTTTTAGTGAGCATAAAAGGTTTCTAATTGACTTTCAACTTGTTTTATTAGGGTGCAACTTTTGTTGCCGGATTAGTATCTCCCAGTGGCCACTTTAGTTGTGATTAGTGGTGCTATTTATCTGATTAGGGGTTTCTGAAATTTCAAATCAGCTGGTGAAACTTATGTTTTCCTCCGTGCATGTCCAATGAAGATATGTGTTTTGTTTAAAATTGAATGGTGCTGAGAGATTTTTACTTATTTTTCCATTGACATAATTGTATTGGAAATCCTAGATTGGTAAATAAACAGTATATTCTGTCTCTTCACATACTTGGATGATTACTATGGTTCCAAGGTTTTCATAATGTGGAGCCATATGTTCCTGTTTATAAGAAAATAAAACAGTGTGGACACTATTTTCTTGATCCATAGGTTACTCATCTTTGATTAATTGCATTGGTCTGATGCCTGTGTTGACTTGAAACACCATTTTTACTATACATACGAAGTTTAACATGACCCCACTTTTCATGTTCCAGGAGTTTGTGGAAGAAGAGCTTGAATGGCTATCCAATAAAGATGCATTTCCTTCTGTTGAAACATTTGTTGACCTATCATGTATTCAACCTGACACAGCCAAGATGCGCAAAACAACCCCAGCAACAACCCCAATGCTTGAGTACAGCTCAGGCAGTAGCAACAGTAATAACAGCAGTAACAGTATTTCCCTCCTAAACAGCTGTGATCACCTTAAGGTCCCAGTCCGTGCACGGAGCAAGAGACGCAGTAGGTGTCGCCCTGGTATTGCTGATGAAAACTCTGGTCAGCAATTCTGGTGGAGACAACCAAGTAATGAAACTTCCAAGGCAGAAGAAGGGATGAAAATCTCGCCAATTGGGAGGAAATGTCAGCACTGTGGGGCTGAAAAAACTCCACAGTGGCGGGCAGGTCCCCTTGGGCCTAAAACACTTTGTAATGCATGTGGGGTTAGGTTTAAGTCTGGTCGGCTTGTGCCTGAATACCGTCCTGCTAGTAGCCCAAGTTTTCGTAGTGATTTGCATTCTAATTCCCACAGGAAGATAACAGAGATGAGGAGGCAGAAGCAAACGGGAATGGGATAAAATGCAAAGTGGTAGTGAGCAGAGCTTTTAGCATTCAGCAAGCTAGGACTTAGAGATTTGATTTGATTTTCTTTTCGATTTTGATTTATTCTCATTTAATTTTTCGTTCATTTTTGCTATGGGTTGGTTTTAGACAGGGAAGTTAAAATTCTTGATTGAAAATGAAGTTAGGAAGGTCTTAAATTGCTTGTGTATTTGTTATGCAGAAAACAAGGAAGTCAAATTGGGATCATTTGATTTGGCTATTTTTTAAGGTTGTAACATGTAGAGGTAAGTTGCTGGAATGATGATTGTGGTCCCTTTTCCAAAGAGAAGCTATTATTCTTATCTGAACTAATTCTAATTTGTTAAGACAGTAGTGGTGCAGTTGATTGTTGAGGAAATATAGCACTATTCTAGAAGTGATGACATGATTCATGTATTTGAAGAAAGAAAAGATAAAATGCTGTCTTATGTAAAGACAGGTATTTCTTTATTATTTGATCCTCCTTCTGAGGGTCAAGATGTATGCAACAAAATTTGAACCAATCAAGCCTTGACTAATTGGTGGCAACATGTGTAATCTGTGTTTCATTGTCTTCCTTGGTTACAATTTGCATACACGGATAAGTTTCATTTTGGTTATAACCTGCAAGGGCTCGATATGATTGATCCTTAATATTGTGTTGAGAAATGGCTATTGCAATGCAGATCTGTACATTGTACTTTAGCTAGTGATCATTAATATCAGTGATGCAGCATTGAATTTACAGAACAAATACGTTTGTTTGTTTGATCATGTATGACAATTTGTAAAAAAAATTCTGGTACCTTCTTGGGGACTTGAATGGCCAGTCTCTGATGCTGCTAAATCAGTCATGGTGGAATTGTTTCCAATGGTGCCTTGTTCTTCATACTTCTTCCTCTATGCTTGCTACATGAAAGTTTTTGATCTTGGTAATTTGCCTCTGCACCTTTTCTTTTGAGAGATGGATAGGATTTACTAGTTGCTGACCCTGGTGTTGGTGAAGGTATGTAACTGCCCTTCTTTCCACAGCCAAATAAGAAGAAAAAAAAATTAATTTTCTGGTTGGGTGGACTAAAAATCTCAGTGCTTGTTTATCGCATTTTTTATCGAGTAGGGCATCAAATTTGTTTTCTTTTTATTTTTGAAAAGAAATTTGATTTCTTTTTAACAGTTTTTATCATGAAAGAAACAATTCACTGTAATTCTACTTTTAGACGAGCTTGGTGAAGTCTTCGAAGAAAAAAATAGTCTAACTAAACCACATGTTTTATCATTAGTAGTGTTTTTTTTTTAAATTATGTAATTAGTACGAAGTGTTTAGAGGTTTTGTTAATGATTAATTTTGGTGAGAGAATTTAGTTGATATCTTTAGGGAGATCGTTTCTTCTAACTATTTTCTTTTTATTCACGAGATTGAACTTGAAATCTTGATTATGAGGATCGATTTCGGTATTGTTCAAACCAAAGCTATAGATTATAAATTTCAAATTAATTGATAATTATAGTTTGTTTCTCTTACCATTGTTTGCCCAAGTTGGTTGCTTCTATTATTCCTTGTTATCTCATAATATCTTCAACCGTTCCTTTTTTTATTTATTTTTTGCCACTTTTAAATTTATGCTTTTAGGCCAGTCCAGATTTTGTACAGCCTTACACACCTTGGCAACAATTTCTTTAACACATCCATATCTTCTTTCTCCATCTCCATAGGCTGGAAAAATGTGGAAAAAGTCTCAATTGTTTGTACATTGGAAATATTTTGAGTTACATATTCAAGGATGGATTGTGCTAACTGGAATTTAAAAGTGTGTTTTAAATTATATAATTTAGAAAAGTACTTTAAATTCTACAATTTGAAAAAGTATTATGAATTACACACTATGAACAGACCTTTAAAAATTTAGTTTATAAAATTTTCCTTTCTTTAGTTAGTCATGTTTTAATAACATATATAAGGTAAACTAGTTTGGGAAAATAAAATATTTACTCTTGGTATCTTTATATTGATTTGTCTTGATTTGTCCCGTAAAAGACTACATCTAGTTATTGATCAATTGAAAATTTACTTAGCATACTAATGTTGTAAAGATACACACGAATATTGTTTGGACCTCAACCACTCTTAGTTAAAACAACCTAGTATTATTTGGACATGTAACTACTCATAGTTAAAATTCTGAGTATTCTTTGAAATACAATCACCCTTGGCTAAAACCTTGAATATTGTTTGGAACCCGACCACTCCTGACTAACCCATTGAGTATTATTTAGAATGCAATCACTCCTACACGAAACCAAAATGTTTACAAAGAAAATGATCTAAAAGATCATCAGATAACTCACTAAAAGAGAGATTACATCTTAGAATGGATATATGATTGATTCACTCTTTTAGGCTGCTTTCGAACGCAAACAATGTTCATCATTACAACTATAAAAGGCTAAAGATAACTTAAGATCTTAAGATCTTGTGCTCGTTCTTGTTGCAAAACTTTCATCAATCTTCTTTATATAAAGTTTGAAAAAAAATTGTAAATCTTGTATAGTCATTGTGGGGGTTTTCTTATGCTATTGCTCTAACATGCTTTGAAGTCGTGAGACAAATTAAATGCTTTTCCGATAACATTGAATGTGTGTGTCTTCTTTGACAACACATTTGGAACATGACATGGTTTCACAAGCCTAGACAAATAGTTTTTCTTAACTTTTTAAGCAAAACGTGGAGCCTAACACAAGCGATTGACTTCACAATACTAACATCTTTCCTTTTTCAGAAAAGTTGTATGTATGAAGTAGCTTCCAACATGTTCTTCAAGAGATCTTGATGTTGACAAAATGTTGTGAGATCTTGAAAGAATAAAAAATCATTTATATCTATTCAATCAAAATTCTTCCAGTCAAAACCATACTTACATCATCTATCATTTAATTTTTACTAATGTCTCACTAAGAAAGGGACAATCGTCTAATTAGAATGCATATATAAGAAACCATTTGCAAGAATTTTTATTCAGTGATATATTTTTTTAACGTGCTTATTTCTGGAGACTATTTTAAATACTTATTCTTTTAAATTCTTTATGAAAAAAGGAATTATCACATAAAAGTTATCCATCGAGAAATACTTTGAAGATTTTCATTTCATATGGAGGGATTCTTATCTTAGCTTTCATAATTCTAAAAGTATGGTGGAGAATATATGAAATATCTCCATGACAAAATAAAGATCCTTGATGTGTGCACACATATACTTGGAATTAGAAGCCATGAAAGACACATTTGGTCACCGCTTGTCACTTGCATCCATCTTAATACCACCAAAAATGGGACTTCGTATTGCTCTTTCATAGGCTAATATCCTTGAAGATCACCTTGTAAAAATATTTCATTGAAGCTAAAATGAACTAATAATTAAATTTCCTAAATGTTTCAACTTTTACAAAACATATGTATATTCAGATAATCACAGTTCTAAGTAAAATCAAATTTCCATAAATAACAATTTCTGCATATTCACTTATAATTTTAACTTTAAGAAGAATTTGTTTTCTCTTTCTATTATAGAAATTATTATAAAAAAAATGTCCAAACACACCTATAAACTAAAACCATTAATTAAATTATAACAATGTTTTGCGAAGATTAATTCACTTGTTAAATCATTCTCTTTTTCCGTGAAAATCATAATTTTTTTTTCTGCTAGATTTCGAACTATATTTTAACCTTAAAATTGTATTTAATTGTTTTTAATAAATAAAATGTTAACATTTCTGATAAAACTCAGAGATAACGAAGAGTTTCACTCGTTTAAGCAAATTATATAAAATGAGATTATATTCTATGATAACAACTTAAATTTTTAATCCTAAATAAGATCTTTTGAGTTTTTTTTTCTTTCAAAATTATATAAAAATTTCAATTTTGTTAAATTTGTGCAATTATTTTTTCCTTCGAAAAAAATACTTTATTACCAGTTTTACATCACATGTGCCTGCTTCTAAGTTTTAAAACATTACGTTTGTATGTTTGACTCTCTCATTTTTTATTTTTTATGGTTTGGGGATCAGAGAAATTGGTTCCTATTGTATAGGTATATGTTATTGTATAGGTATATGTAAGGGTTAAACCACCCTTAAGTGGTTTCCTTTAAGAAGTTATTGTAATTTAATTTTTTTCAGATCACTGATGATTAATGAGAAGAGTCCCAAATAATAAATAAAAATGAAACAAAGGACAACTTTGCAACCACGTTTTTAATCACCTTAAATCACTGCTGAATATTGAGGGACTTGATTCAAAGTGTATGAAATTTGTATATAGAGAAAAATTGATTTGAGCGTGTTAGAGCTATTAGCAATTACATCTACAAAAGGAAATGAAGGCACATATGATGAGTGAGTTTCCCTCTAACATCACCTACTGAAGAGCGTATGTTGCTCTTAGATACTCAATGATTTCTGCACTTTCAAACATTTCTATCCCTGTATTTGGATCTTCCAAAAAGGGTGCCTGTGAATTTTGCATAAACTAGTCATCATTCACACACCAAATACCATATCATCAAACAACTGTGATTTTGCATAAAGATCACAAACTGAACCTGAAAATTCAAATACCTGAAAATGTCCAGTTTTCTGAAATAGTATCTGTCTCTTTGGGCTACCCCTAGCACAACTGAAATGAAACATTAAAGTAAGATGAAAACACAAAAAATATGCATAGTACACATACATATAGCCCGGCTATAAATATATAATAATATATAGTGATTAATATATATATATATATATATATATATATGTGTGTGTGTGTGTGTGTGATTAATCTTGCGAAGAAATACCCCATCAATTAATCTTATTATGTTTGATTTGCTTATGACCCAAGATTTTGAATTCCTAGATGAAATCTTCCACACTTCCGGCTGTCCTTATTGTGGCCAATCTCTAAAAAATTATGCTTCTCCTGCTGTTTCCTTATCTCCTTGACAATGTTGTTGTAAGTTCTTCCAAGAAGGGTTCTTGGAATTTTGTTGCCAGCATTTGAACCAATGGCCAGCATTTCCTTCCATGCTAATGATGAACATAATTTTTGTGATCCTTTGACGTTCTGAACTTCAAAACAAAAATTTCTTCCCTTGCTATACAACCTTGTGGATCACTCCCTTCAAACATGCACAACTCCACTTGTTTTACCAAAGGGAAAAGTGGTTCATCCTCATCCTTATCATTGTCGATGTCCTCCTCTTCCCTTTTCTCATCACCATTGACTGAATTTTCTCCTCCATCGGATTGTTTCTTTCCTTTCTTGACTTCAAGAAGCAAATCCTTTGTTTCTCCATGTCTAGTATGCTTTCTTTTATTGAAGTCCCGTCTGTTCTCAATTTGCAATCTCCTTCCTCTATTTGTTGGCCCATTTCTCCAAAGCACTCACTCTACTTTCCATTATGTTATGCCACTCACAAATCCGGCAGGTTGGACAAAAATTGTTAGGAATCACCACTACTTTCAGAGAAGAACAAAGAAAAGTAAATCTCTACTTTCCATTATGCCACTCACAAATCCGGCAGGTCGGACAAAAAATGTTAGTGTTACTTTCAGAGAAGAACAAAGAAAAGTAAATCTGAACTTCTCTATTTTCACCTATCATACAACACCAAGATACAAAGGAGCACTCTCCTTCCCACTGGATCATTCCAGTTACAAAACTCAATTCTCCAAAAACTGACCCCCTTTACACTTAAACTTCTTATAAAAGGGGTCCCAATTGCAAGCAAACACTAAGCTACAAAAACTAACTTATAGTTGTATGCTTAGTTATTGTTTTTAAACCTCCTCCTAAAATAATCTTGCAATCTTGTTTGTTTTATTGTCAACATGTTGTATTTGCTTTTACCTAACACAAACCATGAATCAATGTTTAACAAATTACAGTTCACTTTATTACAATACAAAAAATAAGATTTTTTCCTAATTAATATAGAAGATGAACTTTTTTCTGTGGGCGATGGTCAATGTTTCTAGACATGGAAGTAGGCTCTTTGCAAATGGGTTTAAGGTTGCCTACATTACGCCCCCTTCTGATCCCTCAGTGCATACAAAGTGCAACTGCATTGATTTATTAGTTAATCTTTGATAAATACAATTATACAACTATTATAGCCTCAAGATTTATTAAAAATCAAATTTAGTCACTTACATGTTAAACATTGTTGGTTTTGGTACTTGCATTTCTGAAATATGGTGAATTTCATCATTGGTCATGTTGAAATGAAGTACAGGGTCGGTGAAAAACCTATCTGATAGGATATGACCCCCTACTACAAAGGTTTATGCCAAAAGAAAAAAGGGAAATGGGAATAGACCTATTTTATGTAGTTACAAGTAGTTAGTAGTTAGGAACTAGAGTGGTTTGTATAAATACATGTTGGGCCTAGAGAAAGGACAGGAAAAACATATGTCGGGAGGAGACTGGTCCCTTAAAGAACCAGAGTTATTGTTTATGTAATACCATACATTGAAGGAAATATACATTGTTTGTCTTTCTTTTATCTCTGTAAACTTCATCTTTCTTAAGTTTCTGATCCAGTTTCTATAACTATCACAGTTCAGAAATACAAAGACCAAACATACTGTTTTTAAATATAGGGACTAAAACCAGTTTTGGTCCAATCTAGTAACAATTCATACAAGGGTCATCCATGAGAAGATAAATGTAACTGCATAACTGTAAAGGTCATGAAATTAAGTTTTCTATAATACAACCACGTCCCCAAAAAAAGAAATCTTATTGGGAATCAACTTGAACAGTTGATTGCTCAGAAACGTGGGTTTTACCTGACAAGCAAGTGTGGCAGCTCCAATTCCACAAGTACTTCACGTACAAGCTTGCAGAAAGGAGACCCCTGAAAGAAACAAGTATTTCAAATTTAATATTCGGTAGCTGGAGATAATGGCTACATTATCATGCATACTGATCTTTAATTTAGGGATAGAAGTCCTGATTCATCAAGTATTATTAGTATGTATGGTTTGTATGTTGTAGACCAACCTCATATGCCCATAATTTAAGTGGCTTTGGAGGGAACTTTGCTGGAGTATAAATTGTCCCCTGAAAAAAGAAAAATCAAAGAGTTGTAAATTATAGTATAAGGTGTCCCCTGAAAACAAAATCGAAGAGTTGTAAATTATAATATGCTTTGCACAGATAAAAGTGACATCACAATGACAACTAAAAATAATTCAGCCATATACGCACCATCAAGCATATGCTAAAAATTCCTTCCATTAACTTTGAAGAAAGGATTAATTTTCAATAAACTTTAGTTAAATATCAATACCCTTAAGAAAACGGAAGAAAAAGTTGACAATACCTTTCCAATACGACTAAGCATACTAAGACCAGCAGTTAGTGTCTGCAGAAAAAAAAAGATAGCCCTAGATATTAACATCAATGACGCAATTCAACTGCTGGTGAGAAACCATTGATGGTGTCAGGTTCTAACCGTTAAAAATCCAAGTGATAAAGATAAAGGAACATTTCCATCACCTACATCACAGACAATACAATAAAAAATAGGATATTTTCAGTTGAGTAAGGCACGCAAAATTAGTATTCACTAAACCATATATGAAAAGTTAAGGCTCTTAAAAATGAAAAAATGAAATGGAAGTACTAGCAAAATGTTGTAGTGCTAAGCATATATATGCAATATGCCAAGATGGTTTCTGAGGCAAGTAATGTAATTAAAGTGTTTAATGATTATGCATTGTCAATTTCATTTTTTTTTACACTGTCAATCAATCAGAAATCACATTGGTATGACTGCTAAGGTATTATTGTCTAAACTTGCCCTCTTTTATGCTTGTAGATGATAAAATACATATGATAATTTTTCCTCTCCAATATATGTAATTAAATTTAATAGATTGAAAAGTATCAAGAAAATAGAAACACACAGCATAAGCACAATACAGAATATTTTGGGACAAACCATATTTGTCAACCAAATACCGAATTATGTCATCTGATTCATACATTGAAACACCTGTGTTTGGGTCAACCTGAAACCAATAGATGAAAAAGTAAAATATTATTTCTTAGTTCTCACTCAAAGAAACCATGCAATCATCATGAGGCCGGATAAGGATAGTGATGTTAGATACATACAAAACTAGAAACAAAAAAGTATTGTAATTCTAAGGATAAAATTTACTGCAGTTTAAATCATTTTTTAAATCGATACACATCACTGAATGATATTTATATGAACCAAATATAAAAAGTAGTTTATCATATGAAAATGTCCACGGTGTAGATCCTCTGAACTCTATCAGATGCAACCATTTGACTTCCGCTTTCTTCCTTTCCAGGAGTAACTGATACCAAGACCTCATTCTAGGTTATATTTTTCTTTTAAAACTTAAAGCTTCTGAGCCAATTTTCAAGAGGGTTGATGATATAAAATGCCACAAGAACTCATGAGCATCTCTACAGGATATATTTTGCATTAATTTCATCAAAGCAGTTTAGATTAGTGCACTTCAATTTCCTCCTTTTTAATGTACCCCGAAATCAACAAAAAAATTTGTTGTTTGATTCAAGCTCAAAGGAATCAATCTTACCATGTAGGGGAACTGCAGTTTACCACCCATCTGAAGAACCTTTGGACGGAAATTTGGACCATTTCTTGGACAAGGATAGAAAACAACATCAAGGTCCAAAATAGCAACAATTTCTCTAACCTGCATGCAGTCATATATTAGCCCACAACAACAAATAAGTCTTGCTAATATAATTGTTGAACAACAGGAAAGAGATATTGAGTTGAAACCATGTGTGTTTGAGATAGCACGGATGCTTTGCTTATATTGAGAAAATACAATCAAAATAGATAGAGGAGATTTGATTCTAGTAATAAAGATATGATACGAAAATAAATAAAAGAGTTCCTATAATACATACATAATCTAGATATTCCTGTTTATAAAATATTTTATTCTTATTTCTATAATTATAACAGCAATACCAAAAGAAAACCACCATTACCCTATCAATTAGTAAGATTTTGAAGTTTCAACTTTGTTATTATGCCTAATTTTCTTCCCAATAAAAGGATAACAATAGATTCTGACAGAGAAGAGCAGGACTAGACTTTATCCTTAGAGATCACTGAACTCAGTGCTAATCTCCATACTCAAATTCAAGAATCAAAGGATAAGCACAATGCTTATTCAAGACTTCAATGATAGCATGAGGTGACGATCAAATCATGGTAACTAACACTTCACACAATAACTGACAAACAAATTTATTTAAAGAGAAAAAAATTTCTCATGAAAAGAACTTGAAATAGAAGTTTATTTGAATCCTAAAAGTACTCATACCTTTCGGCAAAAGGGACAGCTGCTCACGACCCAAGATGGCACATAATCAAAGAACAAAATAGCACTTGTAATTAGTGAATTCTGTAGTGCAGCAAGTAGAAAGCCAAAAGGCTAATGTAAAGGTACAAAGGCAAAACAAAAAGCCAGTTATCCAACTTTGCTTTGAGAAAAGATGAAAATAAGGAAGTATTTAGTCCAGGCATGACAGCAAAGAGAGTAAAGTACCTCTCAAATTCATATATCTCAATATATTTCTCTGGGCGAGGACCTACTTTTGCTGTTTCTTTAATCACAATGCCTGAAATCGTGCTACTCATGTTAACATGAAAAATAAGGAATAAGGCTGGGAAAGGAAGGGGGGAGAGATTCTTGAACTGTCAAGCATAAAGATGCTGCTATGAGATAGGAATCTGACACAATAAAAGTGCAAAGATACTACCAATAACAATAACGACTGAAGATCGCACATTGACTAGAGAAAAGACTAATTTTCAGTATATAAGTGAGGACAATTATCGCCTTACAGGCCAGTTTTGTGAAGTTTAGTTAGGGTTAAATTAAACATACTTTCTAATAATAACCTTATCCCACCAAGTGAGGTCAACTACATGGATCATTGAAGGCCATTGGAATGGTTAAAACAAATTTCGGTCATATCATTCACCTTTCCTGTGCCCTAAGTCTCATTTTGCCCCTTTTCATAGGTCTGAAAGCCATGTGACATACTCTCCTCACCAGGTTAAAATTTCCTCTACTCAATTTAAAAGTGCAAAGATACTATCACTAAAAACAAAATCTTTCAGTCAAAGCATGCAAGATGCATGGGTGTAATTTTATTTGAACTTTATAAACACTGCCTCTTAAGAGTTTGTCTCAGTTGCAAGTCAGCCATATAATTAATGACTATGGTATGCAGAATAATGAGAACTAAACATAGAGAATGAGATTCTACCATTAAGTTCCAAAGCATATTGGCCTGGAGGAATTTCATCCTTAGAAACAAATGAAAAAGAATACCTGTCAATGGCACAACAAAAGCATAAAAGTTTAAAATTTCAGCCAGTATCTTGATATATTCTCACATATAACACGTTCCTTCTAGAACACCCAAAATGACCTCCACAAAATCTGCAGTCTGCCCGTAAATTATGTTGGATAGGTTTTCAGATAGTGCTTGGCCTTATATATACAGCTATACATTGAATCTAATAAATAAATAAATCATTCATGCATTCAATAGGAGCATTTTACAATCTAAAGGAAGGAAAACTCCAAAATGAAAACAAGACATCTTAATTATGGTCTTCAACTTCTTTGAACAAAAATAAACTCTACTCAATGGCCCCCATACATACACAATAAATTAAAGACAATATTTAGTTACTCGTTTGGTCCCTATACCTATACAAATTTTAATTTTAGGTCTCTACACTTAAAACTATTCGTTTTACACCTTGCGTATTAAAAACAACAACGTATGCGCTTTTTAATCTGTTTTAGTCTTTGCTGTAAAAGCTATTAGACTAAACCAGATTATAAAGTTTATGTCTAAGCACTAAAACAAGTTCAAAGTGTATGGGTAGGGACTAAAACTTAGATATTATATGGGTATAAGAACTAAATGAATAATTAAACTTTGACAAAATTGTCCCTTTGTAATACAATACTTTTAGAAGTGAGGCTCCTTTCAAATGACTGATCCAGCTTAAGGTTCAGCTCCTAATTAAGTTCCAAACTTAATTATAGAATGTATTTGATGAATTTAAGCACCAGTCTCGTAACATCATTCTAAACATTAAATCTTTCAAGGGAAGCCAATTCCAGCAAGTCTTCAACAGTATCACGATCCTTCTTTCACCAAAAAAAAATATAATGATCCTTCTATCAGAAGAGCCATAACATAACACCAACCAGGTCCGATCCTTCCAACAGTTCTCAAATCTTTCTTACTGAAACAGCAGTTATTGTCTGTGCAGTTTAACTGACTTTTTCTCTGTATTGAACTATGTTAAAAACATCACACAAGCACACAACTAACTCAAGCCACTGATATTATTTTACCACCACTCTTCCGATATAGTTACTTTATTTCAACACAATAACTATCAAAATTTCTGACCAAACAATTTTATTCACAAACCAGATACGGACTAGGAATTGAAACCCGTAAGAACGTGTCAGAAAATATTTTTTTAAAAGAAAATCAACTTCGAATTTCCAGTGTCACAACCCAAAAGCTAATGGCTTATTTGAATCACTTCTTCCCTTTTTGGTTTATTCCAAACAAGTATTTAAAAAAAAAAAAAAAAAAATAAACAGAATCAGTTGGGGATGTGTTTTCATTCCCTTCTTGAAGTTGAGATAAATCTTTCGAAAGAAGAAATAGGCTCATGGGACAAACACTTTCAAATGTTCTGAGGGAGCAAGCAAACAAATAACAGAAAACCAGGAAACAAACAAGGCCTTAGAGAATCAAGGTACAAAACTGAAAACAGAAAAGTGCAAAAGAGAGACAAATATGAAGAAAAAGGCGTACTATGGTTTACCCAGAAACGAAAACTCCAGTGGCAAAGCGAAAGAGGAGAGGAAGCAGCGCTCCGAACACTTCACCGGTCTTGTCAGGTCTGATGGCAAAGCGTTTAGGCTCAGGGGGCTTGAAGTTGGGGGGAGGAGCAATTGTCACCGACGAGGATGAAGCTGAAGAAGAATCAGATGTTGGTTGTTCTTGTTGGCTACTCACAGAAGTGGAAGAAGAGGTTTCAGACATGGCTCGTATGTAAAAACTTCTACTGGGTAGTCTCCTTTTGGGGAAACAAATATACCCAGAAACGGGGAATTGGGAGAAACTCAAAGCTGCAGCCATAACCATGAGTTTGGAAAAGGTACACTTCACACAGGTTCCTCCAAAAAAAACCAACCTTGTTGTGGTTTTAGTGAGTTTGTGTTTTGGGTGAATATTGTGGCTTTGATGGGTATTATGACATAGAGAGAAAGGTACTTCACAATTGGTATTGAAGCAGAGTTGGCAGATTCAGAAGCACTCGACGCAAAATATCTATAGTAGATTGTCCATCAAAGTACATACTGTGGCCAACGTGTTCAACCATATTTCACTCTCACTTTTTTCTCTCTGGTTTTTGTTTTTAATAATAATAAAATTAAGTCGAAGGATTCTGTTACTTTTTCTACCAAAAAAAAATTGTCAGAGTGGAACGTGGTAATTGATCTTCACATTATTCATAGAGAAAGTAAATTATTAATTTTGGATTCCGTGTGGTTGGCCAGGTTTCTAAGCGGGCAAAATTATATAAATGGGCCGGTGGGTTTCTCACGGTTGGATGAAATTATTATATATTATTTTTTTTTCATCTAAAGTTAGGAAATCAATCATTTGAAGTGTTGTTTGTTTTGAAGTAAAAATTGTCTAAATGAATATTGGAAGAGAAAAAAAAACATAAATTATGATTAATCTCGAATTATAAATAATATGATACTATATTGGATATATAAAAAACATATATGAATGTTTTGCTTGCTTTCTTTTCATTGATTTTTCTATAACTCACTAGTTTTGTTGCTATTTTGAATATTAAAAGTTTTAGTAAAGCAATTACTTGAAGATTAATGTTTTTGTAAGGTTTGAAGGTAGATAACTCATTTACTGAATATTGGTAGGTTTTTATGGTTTTTTTTAATATATGATGTTCTCTTTAGAGGTTTTTGAAATTGAGCAATCTAAAACTTGAAAATGACATTTTGGATACACTGTTTGAAATACAAATATTAGGCTTATATGTTGACTTAGAAAAATGTTTATTTATTATGTTTTAATGAAATTATTTTCTTAGGATTTGTTATGGGATTTCAAGGAGTGAAAGTGGATGAAGACAAAAAAAAAACAAGCCATTAAGGATTGGCAAACTCCTACAACCTTCACTAAGGTAAAGGGGTTTCCATATATTAGCAATCTTCTATTGAAGGTTTGTCAAAGACTTCAACAAAATTGTTTTTGTTTTGAATGAAATTATTGAAAATGGTGTTGGGTTCAAATGGGATGCAGATCACGAAAAAGATTTTAGCAAATAAAAAATCTTTTAACTCAAATTCCAATCTTCCACATGTTTTTTTTTTTCAAATTGAGTGTGATGTAAGCAATGTGGGCATAGGGGAAGTTTTGTTACAAGAAGGGGCATCTTATTGCATACTCGAGTGAGAAACTAAAGGAAAGTTATTTAAATTACTCAATTTATGATAATAAAAAAATTGTATTAAAAAATACAATTTTCAATATCATAGATTAAAAAAATATTTAATAGATTTGGAAGGTTGTATTGACATTTCAGAATGGTAAGCATGTATATGAGTAGGTCAAGAGCATTAACATTATGTTTAAAAAGACAAAAAGAACTGAAATAAAATAAAAAAACATTTGGAACAAGGGAACTATATTTTTTTTTATCTTTCTTATTAATCTAAATTAGATGTTAGACACATGTCAAAAAAAAAGTGACAATGAGTGAAAATATGTGAAGATTTTGTTGAGATGAATATAGATTATGAGTTACATTCGCATACTATTAGACCTACTTGCTCCCAACTTGTTATACAAAAGAAAAGAAAAGCTTTTGTGAATATTTACTTAAAAGTGTTATCAAAGTACTCATCAAATATTAGAGATACATAAATATTTTGAAAAAATATATGAAAAATTAACACCATGGGAACACTTCATTGTGAAGAGCTACATTGTAGAAAAAAGTCATTAGATGTTTTTAGGAAACCATTTAATAATATCATAAACAAAATATTTACATGTTGCAAATAAGACACCAGTAATAACATATATTCTCCAACATAAATAGTAGTTAGATTTATCATTGTCTTCCATATTAGGTCATTTGGATTAAATTAAATAATTTTATTGAATCTTTAGTTAAAAACATTCTATTTTATGTTGTATATCTGAATCTGGCAAATGCCAGTGTATTGTACTGTCGGATTTCTTTTTTGCAAGTTTTGATTTGATTCCAAAACAAACAAAATTTATAAAAAAAAAAACAAGCACCTGTCGTAAGTAATTGTTATTTACCTTGGTTACTGTCATTAATTGCATCTATGTTGGCCTTGTTACCCTATTTTAGGTATGTTTAACATAACCGATGCAAAAATGTGTTTGTTTAAGTATAGAAATTAGATTTAAATTAGATCTGTTAACATAACAGATTAAACTAAATTTAAATTACACTTCTTAATATATATATATATATAAATATTTTATTAAGTATAGAAAGCTTTAAAACATTCCCAATCAAATTTTGTGGAAAAGAACAAGTCATGAAGAACTTACTAATTAGTCTAGTATTTAATTTGATAGGAATAAATAAATGAACAAAAATGAAAGTTGGTAAAGCTGTGGTTTAACAAAGTAGAAGCTAATTATATTCAGAAAAAGAGACAACAAAGTAATAACTAATGTGACTTTGTAGACTAGTTTAAGGTTGTGGGAAGTGGCTTTAGAATTTAACTTTTGTAATGTATTTATCAAACCCTGTTCCAGAATAAGAAAACGCAGGATGTAAAAATGTTTACATATATCCAAAACAAAACGGATAATACAAACACGATGATGGATTAAGGATTAACAAAACATTCATAATAACCAATAACAATACATGGTTCTTGTCACTGAATGAACTGAATAATCCAATTATATATAAACCAAGAATTCAACACCTGTTCTCGACTCTTAACCCACCCGATGTGGCTCTTCGACCTTCTTCCACCAAAGCTGTTCGTGCCATCACTATTCTGCTTGGAACCAAAGGAGCATCGAATGCTGTGCAGTCAATCCAATCCTTCAAGAGATCCTCTTGTCCCCATATCTCAGGAATCCAAACCCTCCCAGAAACTTCAACTCTATGTCTCTTCAACCTCTCACGACCACTAGCTTCACCTTCAACGGGTTTTCCTTCAGTATCACTATCCAATGCAGTTTCCACCTTGGTTTGGTGGGGTTTAGAAGTTTTGTCACTCTTCTCTTGGTGTTCTTGGCCCATTTTCCTGTCTTTGGGGTGGTGGGGTTTCTTCAGTTTTGATGGCTGAAGAGGAGGAATCTGGTTGTCAGATTCAGTAGAGTAAGAGGGCTGGGGAGACATTAGAAGGGTTTTCTCTTTCATGCAGAAAAGGGACATAGCATAAGAGCTGTTTTGGTGATTCTGTGTGCTATAGCTGTGATGATGGTGGTGTTCGTAGTTTGAGTATTGCTGCTATCTTTTGTGTGGAAAGAAGATTTTGGAGAGTGGTGGGTGAAAAAGAGCAATGAAATGGGTGGGAAATTAGTTCACACGTCACCCACTTGGAGACTCTTCATTTGTATGGTAAGTGACAAAGGTACGTGTCTTTTCTATGGTGGGATTCTAATAATGTGTGGCTTGGTGTAGCTACTTATTGCTTGAAAATTACAGAAATTGACCAAAGGAGGAAAAACTAAATACAAAAATGAAAAAGAAAGAAGAAAAAAGAAGAAGAAATAGAGTGGAAGGGGGTGAGCGATTACTTGGATGGATTTTTTTGAAGGATTGAGAGGTTGGTGTTGATCTGTGGAACACTGTTCACGACTCCTCTTGCCTTTCAATCAATCAGGATGCAGGATTTGATTTTGGTAGGGCAGCATGCTTATTACATATTCACTAAAAATTCAAAGATATATTATTACACTACGATTATAACATATTCAACTAAATACTTCATGTATCACCTACTCAATCACTTTTATTATTATTATTTTTGGTGAATATTGTACTCATTAAAGTTGAACATAATTGTATAGTTGTATGGTTGCAAAGTTGCTTCTACTTAATTAAATGTGATGATGCATTTACTAACCTAAAAGGATTACTCCTTTTGCGTGATTAGATGTGAGTTTGTTTCTTGCATGTTGTTCAATCTTTTCTTCTAATAGATGTAAGTCACTTAACATTTTAGAGGTTGATCTCAACTCTAAAAAATGGGTAAAATACATTAATGAAAGGTTGGATTGTGTTATTGTATTTTAATTTTTTTTTTTAAGTTTTTATAGATATAGTGTAATGATATATTGTCATATGACATTTTTATACTTGACAAAATGATCTATAATTTATTTTTCTTCTTAAATTAAGTTTTAAAACTTTTACTTCTTAAGTTAGAGCACATTCAATATCATGTAATTTTAACAAAATAAGAAGGAAGAAAGATACTTAGTAATTTTTATACTAGTTTGTTTAATAGTGTATGCTACGAATCAATAGATTGAGTTCTATTATGCAAACTAATGTTGTAAGTTATATAGCATGAGTATTGTGTTGGTTCGTAACCACTTTTGACTAACTCGTATGAATATTATTTCGAAACGTAGTCACTTCTAGATAACTCATCAACTATTCTTTAAATATTTAGTCATTTGTAACTAAAAACTCGAGTATTATTTTGGAACATAACCACTTGATTTATAGCACTTTATGCCTGATTTCTCTTTTTCTTAGAACACACTTTTAAGAATTGTTGCAAATTTTTTTTCTCATAATTGAGCAACTTCAACTTATTTGAACTCTTTCTTACGTTTGAAATTGTGCATTAAATGTTTTTTTTATGCATGTTTTACTCCTCTTGAATTGAAGTAACATATCGATAGTTAGATAAATTTAAAGCATTAAATGTTTTTACTTTAAATATTGTAAAATGCTAATTCGTAAATAGTAGAAAGTCTTTATCAGCATTAACATTTTTTTTAATATTAACAAAACCAGTGTCATAAAGTTGTTGATTAAAATTTATAAAAAGAGATCAAAATAAAGTTATATTATTTACAAATTCTAAAAATTTATTAATTAAATATATTTGATTTTTAAAATGTAGATTTACTTATTATTATTATTATTATTCTAAAATATATTAAACTTAAAATAAACTAGAAAATTCCTCTCAACGAAAGCCAAATTTTACGGGACAAATGCAAAACCATCTTTACTATTTAAATTCAGAAATGGGATTACTCTAACACAATTTTATTCTTTTACAATGAAAGATATAACAAAGTAAACATTAATATGATGGATTTGAATAAAAAGAAAGGTAAAGTAAGATTGTTTCTTTAAATACATTGAACCGAACACAATGTAATAATAAATTCATTATGACATATTTGTTTTTATATGGGATTTAATCTGGAAAAAAGTTGCAGTATTAATAGCAATGCAGAGAGAGTCCATGAATAAAAAAAGTGAGTATAAGTAACATCTTAATATTCTTTTAAGAAGAAATAGTTAAGAGGGTACATTAATGAGTCACATCAAGAAGGTGATGAAGGTGATGAAGGTGATGCAGCCCCTTTGTTTGTGTCTGAGTTGATGCAATGTTGAACATAATCAACATCTTTAGTGACCATACATTACACATGCTTGTCTTCCCCAGTACCCTACCCACCTCCATTAATGACATGACTGGTTCCCAGTTTCCTGTCAAAAGTAAAAAAATTATAAATTTAAATTAACATATATTAAATGCTTTCTTTTTCATGTATTATGTCCTATCTTATTTATATAAAAGTAAATAAACTCATAGATGTTAAAAAAAAATTAACTGTTTAAAAATTAATATTCTTCTTACCTGTCTATTTTTTAAAATAAAAAAGTACGTAACTGAATTTGAGACATTAACTAAAGTAACGTATTGTAAAAAATATTATTTAAATAAACAAAGTAAAATTAATTATATTTTAAAAAAGCATAACTTTTTTCTTAATAAGTACGAAGATAGTATAATAGATACGTTAAAAATTATTGATAAATTAAATGAATCATGAAAATTTTATTATCATGTAAAAGATGTGTTGAACATGTGTAATGATTTGTAGAAAGTTTAGGATATTTTCGTAAGGTAGTTTAAAAGAGATGTCAAGTAGAAGATGTACATATCTAATAAATAATAAAAGTGAATACACGTGTTTTATATATAATTTATCCTAAACTAAAGGTTTCATTTCATATATGAATAAAAACTACAAAGTATTATAGTTGTTACTTTTAACTTAAAACGAGTATAAAAAATCATTATTAACTACTTAAATACACAAATTTTTTTAGATTATGCGTTAAACTCTTTCCAAATTTAAGAATCAAGTATGCAATGATTTTGCAGGCCTAGTTTATAAAGTCTTTCAAAGTTATATAGTAAAATAGTTGTTTACTATTAGGTTCACTCTCTATCTATTAATAGGATATGAAATATGCACTTTTTGCTTTAGAGAAATAATTTCACAATGTTAAATGATTTATAAGATAATTAATCTAGAAGGTTAATTATATCTATGTTAAATTAAAGTTCAACAAATCATTTAATTTAGTTTTGGTTATCTACTTAAACAATAAAATATAAAACATAATTTTATAATCATTAAGTCTCTTCAAACTCCAGTGTCTAATTTGGTTGAACAAACACAAGTATCGTGGTCTAAGTTGAATATACTCAAGTGTTTTGCTTAATACGATTTTGCTGGGACAATCAATAAGTATGACTAAAAAAAATAAACTATAATCAGTTAGTCAACAACCCACTAACTACCTAAATAACATACAATAATAAGTGAATTATCTACGATATATATATTAAAAATAATACCACTAGTTATTATTTTAAAAAAGAAATATAAAAAAATATAATTACTTTGATGCCAATTTTTAATTTTCAGATAACTATAAGAAGTTGAACCTCTCAGCATTAAAGAAACATTCTCTGTACAAGCTAATGAACTCATTCAAATATGCCAAGAAAAGCATTCATCGAAAGTGGAAAGTAATTAACTTTCATTAACGATCTGTATCCACAACTCACTAAAATCAAAAAAAGGCTAGACAGTGACCTAATACCTAGACCAATGTTGTGTAGAGCCAAGGGTGAAGAAATGCAAGGAACGTAATAAGGAGAAGAATATCAAGCCCTTGGATATCGTGAACCTCCTTTCTTCTTTAGGAATTCAGGTATCTCAAACAAACCACCATCACTGAAAGAGGAGGATCGCCGATTAATGCCGAAGTTTGAATCTGCCTGATTGAGTTGAGTCGCCTGTGATTGGAAGAAAACCAGAATTACATGTATGCATGGCAGGAACAAGGGTGGGGGGAACAGTTAATCCATACCTGCAGGGGCCTCCCTTCACTCTCCTCTTGACGCTTGAATCCAGTTGCAATCAATGTTATGCTCACCTGTATGAAACCAAATTTCATGGTTCAACACAATGATCGTACTATATGTTCAAATATTAAACTAACTTAAAGAAATGCTAGTTTGAAGAGCATTCAACCCCAATACCCGCAACACAAACAATCTCTGGACAAGTTCACCGTGCATGAAGAAAGATTACGACCATTAGCTTGTATTAAGAAATGAGCATTTAAGTGGTAGAAACTAACTTGCAAATGACAGGATCTCAAATGCAGCAGAATAACTTATATGAATATATTGCAACATTTTACATACAGATAGATACAGTAGAGGCAAATTGAGTATAAATCCATTCTCTTCCATATTATGAAAATTATTAACTACCCAAATTATTAATCCTTTTTACCACTGTAATCTAATCTAAAAATATAAACAATTATGTTAGGAGAATAAAACATCTTCTTGAACCTCATAGAAAGAGAAACACTTCTTTTATATAACGCAATTAACATGGTACGTATGGTGATTTAAACTTTACCAACTTATACACAAGCCATATATTATTTTTAGTGTTTTTTCTCCGAATATTATTCAAATTTCATGGTCCACAATGTAAAAGTAGACATTTTCTTATTTTTTGACGACTTAATATTTGTGGTCAATAGTGTTGAGTGATTTTTTTAAAACTAATGGTCATTCACACTTAGTGAAATTAACACAAAGTAATGGAAGGATTATACTAAAAGTTTAGAAATTCAAATTGATTACTAATCAGTCTCTCTACACTTGGGAGGACAACTTACAGTAAAACCCTTTTTAAAATTAGCCATGAATTACGTATGGTTAGTACACGACCATTGCATCAAACTAATTTTTATATCAAGGAACAATGGTTCTATATATGCTTCTAATAATACACATTACAGAGGAGTGGGGTATGAGGAACAATTCTTTTAGGATATAAGGAAAAGAGAACTTAGTTAAGAGAGTTAGAATATTAATGAGTTAGTTACTCAAAATGTTAGTTAGATATAAATAGGGAAATAAGGAGAGGAGAGCATGTTAATTTTGTAGACTGGGCATTAGCTCTTTGTGGATGGAAAACCCTTAGAGGAGAGAGTGTTCTCCTATTTCTTCTTCTTCTCATTCTATTCAATAAAAATCTTCATTTCTTTTTCTTCTCAATTCTTGATCCTTAACAAATTGGTCTGGATGTTTGAGGGAGAACAAATGTTAGAGATGGAGGAAGCACAAATTTGAGCTGTGGGGAAGCTGCCGGCATTTGTGGGGGCAGATCCAATTGGTTGGACTGCAAAGGCTAAGAAAATCTGAGGTTCAAGGAATTTATTCATTCCATAAGCTGCAAAATGCATTCATGAGCACGGAGAGAATGGCAATGCTTTGGTTTTGTTAAAATTAGGAGTGCTATTGTAAACAAATAACACAATTGAAGGTGGAGATGCAACCAAGCATAATTTTTTCCCAGATTTATATTTCCAAAATATGAATAAAAAATATTGTTGGACCTAAATTTGATAATGAATTGAGGGAATTGAAATCTTGGGATTTCAACTTACTTGTGATGTGAACCTTAAGAGAAGGTTCAGTAATCAAGAATCACAATTTGTAATGGAGAAGAAACAAAAATTAAAGTCAGATTAGCAAGAGAAAGAAACAAAGATTGCCTTGAAGGAAGTGGATGCATCAATAACGAGAGTGAAGATTATAGGCTGTGAAGATCAGTTTCTTCATAACCCAATTGTAGAGTTAACCAATAACACAATTGAAGGTGGAGATGCAACCAGGCATCATTTTAAAATAGCTTTGTGAAGGAGAAACCCTTGGAGGAGAGAGTGTTCTCCTATTCCTTGTTCTTTTCATTTTATTCAATAAAAGTCTTTCTTTTCTTGGTCTTTTCAATTCTTGGTTCCTAACAACTTCGTTTCTAGTGGAATCACTGAATATCATTTACAACTTCACATGATTAATGTTACAGAGTTACACAGTTTAACTTACTTGACCAGTGAGTGATGGATCTATTACTGCTCCAAATATTAAATTAGCAGTAGGGTCCACAAGATCATATATAACCTCTGCTGCTGCGTTTACCTGTAAATCATTAAATTAAAAGCCATAACATACAAAAGGGTATGATGCGCATAGCACCCTACAAGAGCATGATGAATTCAATAGATAGCCTATCATCAGGCCAAGTATTCCTCCAACAAGTATTAGCTCAATTAAAAATCCAAATTCACAAATATCAATGGAAAGAAAAATATGTAATTACAGAAACAAGATGGGTGGATTGTCTTTTGAAATGGAATTTATAAGCATAACATGGCAATGAATTTGGCGCTATGTCAGGAAAAATATATTTACATTGAGTATCATGAAGCTACAAGTCCCTAAATGATACAAATTCTAAAGGAGTAAAGGAAAAATGTATGCCAACAACAACGATAATAACAATAACAATAAAAATAATAAAAAGGATCAGGAGAAGGGATTTTGATTTATGGGTACAACGGAAACAATTATTAAGAGACAAAGGGATAGGTATCCACCTCAAACAAGGTCAGATCAGTCCCACCAGTTATGTTCCAAACAATTCCAGTTGCCCTCTCTATACCAATATCCAGCAAAGGTGATTGGACGGCATTTAATGCAGCATCTCTTGCCCTTGATTTTCCTTAAACACAAAAGAAGTCACATAATAAATTTCAATAATATAGGTAGCAAAACATTAGAATGCACAAAATTCATGGCCAATAAAATGACAGAAAGGGGGCTAAATCAAAACACAATGGCATTACATTTTAATATTACATAAAGGAAAAACAGAAAGTGGTGTAGAAAAGGTTAAAAAATTATATTCTATTAATCATTAATGTTAGGATGCGTTCAGAGTACTTTAGAATATCTAAAGTATCTTCAGAATATACTTGTATTGTCATAGAATATACTGTGAAATCAATTAGTTATATAAATGAGGAAGCAGCCTTAGAAACTTTTAAGGAGCATGTAAAGAAAAATTAAACAACAAAAGAATTGCAGAAGGAAATCTGTTGTTAAATAGAACTTCGTGGATCTGAACCTACCAATGCCCAAGGGGCCCCAATTCTCGAACAAAATGACAAGATATATCTCTCACCCTCAGTGCTTGTATTTATTTATTGGCAAGGGGCCTTAAACAAACCATCTTATAACTAATTAATATAACTGAGATCGGTAACTACTAACCTATTGTAACGGTTGGAGATCTCACATCGACTAGAGATAAAAACATTTCATAGTATATAAGTGGATGCAAATCTCACCTTATGAGCAAGTTTTGCAAGGTTGAGTTAGACTTAAAATTCACTTCTTAATATGGTATCAGAGTCATTTAGAGTCTATTCTAACGAAAGTTTGTTGGTTTTATCAAATCACTCGTTATCAGACCATCCAAAAATATAGTCTCATGCACGTGTTGTCAGGTCTCGGCATGAGAGAGTGTGTTGAAGATCCCACATTAACTAGAGATAAGGACATTAGTATATAAGTGAGTGCAAACCTCATCTTATGAGCCCGGTTTTGTAATGTTTGTTTTCTTAATTTATATAGGTTAGTAATATTACACTAGTATTTGCATTATGACTTTCGGCTTGTAAAACTACGTAGTACTTGACTTTAGTAGTTGCTAGTGAAAATTGAATCACACTGGCTTAGTATTTTGTACCCTTCAAAATGCTTTTCAGGTATATAGAAAAATTAGTTATAACTTACAACGCAATCCAGCTATGCCTCAAATAACATCATTTGAATAAATCATTTCCTCTTGCCATGCATGCTGAAAAGCTAACACACAACCATTGAATATATGAAGGTTCAAATTATTACACAATCCTTTTGCAAGCAAAACAGAGGATCAAGAGCTTCTTCAGATTCCAATCATTGCATGATTATGATTCAAATAGAAGTTCAAGACTACGAGGCTACATTGCAGTTTCCATACATACCAGTTGCAGTTCCTATCCCCATTAGTGAAGAACCAGCGTTGGCCATGATAGCTCGAACATCAGCAAAATCTACATTCACCAACCCTGGTATCTGCAATAATTTAGTAAAGGCAATGAATCAATAATAGGTTTGCCTGTTTAAACCTTTTTTTAAGAAAAAAATACATTTAAAAAAAAACACTTATTAGCAATTTTTATAAGTTTGGGTAAACTTATTTTAAAAAGTAGAAGCAGAAAAATACTCTATTTTAGTTGCTTCTAAAAAAACAGTTTTCTGCCTTTTTACAATCACTTTTTTTAAGCACAAACAGACCCAATATATAATCAGAACAATCTACCAGTGAGATGGCCAGTTTATGTTTTATCAACATATGATTTCATGCAAAAAAATCAAACAAATAATTGTCTGAGTTCTGACAATTTTAAATCAACCTGTCAAACAACTTTGTGACCTGTAGGCATAAACAGGGAAACAAATACTTCAAAATAGAAGTCATGTCATGTCATATTCATGTTAAACATGTACCCATGTCAGACACTTCATGAGCACTTGAATACTCCTAGCTGCATTTTACTTATAATTTTTAAACTTCCATACCAACACAAATGAAAATTTACAATAATTGGATAAATTGGACAATTTTATTATGTGTAGACTGACCTGTGCATGATTTTATAACATTGATTTAAGACAAATATTTTATGTTAATTTTAGATGTATTATAGTTGCGTAGTAGCCATAAACAGTGATTTTTAAAATTTAACATATTTCTCATGACCTTGTTGTATCTTATCTGTGTCCATTGTCAAGCCTTCAAGATTAGAAAACAGATGTCAGCATAGCACAACAAACTATGAGGTTGCAACGTACCCTTTTCATTCACCCTTTCGCTTTTACTTCTTTACAATCATTTTTTTATAGGAACAAAAGAAAATGAAGGAAAATAGCAATGCAAGTGTTAGTGTTCAAAGATAACTGACAATATTTCATACCGTAATAATATCAGATATGCCGCGAACACCTTGTCGAAGAATATCATCAGCCAAATTGAATGCTTCACTTACAGGGGTAGACTGAGAAACTGCCGTTAGTAGCTTGTCATTTGGAATAACTATAAGTGTGTCCACATTATCTCTCAAGGCTGTAATTCCTTCTTGGGCTTGAATAGCTCTCTTTCTTCCTTCAAACGAGAAAGGTGTGGTGACAATACCAACTGTCAGTACACCCATTGACTTTGCTATACCAGCAATAATTGGAGCTCCACCTGTGCCAGTTCCCCCACCCATTCCAGCCTGTACAAGTTAATTTCAATTTCCAAGCTTAGTGAAATATACGAATAAAGAACAATTTAAGGAACTATGAGCATGCCTGTTCCAGATTTTGAAAATTTTACATATTTAAAGATTTCAAACTGTAAATATCAAGAACCGCAGGTTACTTATCTCAAGGAACTAATCATTAAAAACTAGAATAGTAAATACTTTTTATAAACCCCACCCCAATCCTTTTAAAACAAATATCTCAAACAACCAAGTTTGTACTTGATATTAGAGATTATCAAGTAAAATTAAATTCAACATTATAAGAATAACAAACTTCTATGCCCTTTTTGCCTTTAACTATCTTGGTCATATTATATTATGAGCTACTAGCTTATAAACATGTTAGATATAAAAATCATCTGTCTTCATTTAACATGTTAAGCTTTTAAGAGGGTCAGTTCGTCTATGACAAAGTGCATATGAATCCAATTCTAGCTGCCCGCTTCTAGCTCAAACAAATCTCGTCAGATGTGAAAATCTCTCATGAGCCTTCACTTAACAAGGAATAGGAGGATTGGTCCTTGACACTGACTTTATCATGTAACAGTTAGACCAGTACTAAAAAGATAATTCATACACAATTATAATTTCAATTTGCAGAAGCTAAAATTGGAAAAAAAGAAAAGAAAAGTAGTTGAACCTACTGTAACAAAGACCATATCGGCTCCATAGACTGCCTCTTCTATAGACTCTCTGCTTTCTTTAGCAGCATTCATTCCGGTCTCAGGGTTACCACCGGCACCAAGACCTCGAGTAAGCTCTTGACCAATTTGCAAACGGTTCTCGGGATAGACAGGTGACATTCTTATGGCTTGAACATCAGTATTAACAATCCAAAACTCCACACCATGCATCGAACTCTGTATCATGCGATTGACTGCATTTGAACCACCTCCTCCAACGCCAATAACTTTGATCTTTGCTTCATTGTAATCACTTTGAATAGACACAGCTCCTAGGCTCTCAGATAAATCCTCACGTGAGCTATCCTTTCTTGGGCCGTTCAGTGTACTGCTCCCTTCTCCTCTAAGCATTGATACCTCAGGATGTAAATCAAGAAAAGGTCCCTGGCTATTATATGGACTGACACCGTGAGAATTGGCTGAACACTTAACTTCAAGTAAACCCGACATTTGGATGTCACCAGAAAATCCATTCCTGCGGTCATACATTTTCAAATAACGAGCTCTCCCAGGGTAATTCCCCCTCAGATTTCTTCCTCCAACAGTAAACACCCTTGCTGAATTTCTAGTATTAGAAGGTGCAACAATTGTTGACACACAAGTGGCCATCTTTATTTTTTTGGTATCAAACTTCAAAGTTGGGATATGTAGGTAAATGTATGGAGGAAAAATAGAGGCTAAACAATTCAAACTTGCAATTCACCCAGAATTCTTTCTCCAAATACCAGTTCCTAAAATAAATAAACACAAATGTTAGCGCATGTTTGAGTTCCTTCTCACCTATTGGTTTCAACAAATGTTTTTTAAAATAATTTCATACTACTCAGCAATCAATCAAAAAATCTATCAACTGTTAAAATTTATATCCAAAACTTTCAAAAAACAAAAAACAGAAACATCTACATATTTTCCATCTTTTTCTCCTACTCCTTGTTCTGTTTTCATCTTATTAAAACTCTCTCAATTTCATACCCTCTTCTTGCACCACCCTCCATTGACTCTCTGGTTAACCTTGTTTAATTGCATTTCAAAAATTATTATTATTTTAATAAAATCTAAAAATGAAACACAACATACACTAACACGCCGCAGCTCATAACAACATGAACAGAAAGGGGCAATACACGAAATGGGAAACAATTGAATAACCGCATAGCAAAGGCAGTTAGTAGAATCAAAATACCAACAACGTGCAAGCTCAGGGCGATAACTTGATGAGAAGAACACATGCATAAAATCGTAATGACGAATGAAGTGGTAAGCGAAACAGCAAGGGAAAGAAAGCACAATTGATGATAACGAAAAGAAGAATCACAATATGAATGAGTGTAACAGAAAGAGAAGATACCTCAGAGAGTGGAAGAAAAGAGAAGGGAGGATCTATGAAGGGGCATTTGGGTGGCGTGAGGATACAAATGGAAATGGTGAAATCAAGAGCAGGGTTTATCGTGTTGAACCAACCACTTAGCAGCAGCAGCATTTTCCTTTTCTTCAGTTGATAATTCATTTTCATTGGAAATTATATTTTTAGAAAATTAAAGTGTGTTGGTTGCACTACTTTAGCAACTTTAAACTTTTTATTCCTTAAATTCTTATTATTTTAACTGCGATATGGGTAGAAATTATTTATTGTGCTGAAATAATGAATAACACTTATTACTTAAACATGTGTGTTCAAGAAAAATAAGTTGTAATTATTTTACTGATTATGTTGGTTTTATTCCAAGAAATTAAATGTATAAGGGTTTTTTTTTTAAATATTAGTCAATCAATTAAAATTATTTTTTATTGAGAAGAATCGTGCGTAATTTTCAATATTAGTTTAATAAAATTTTAATATAAATTATTAGTTTAATTTTTATTCACAATGTTATAACTTTTTTGAAGTAAAGATTTTTAATTAAGTCTTATAAAAAATAAATTAAAAACACAAGCTCTTCTATACGCGTATTTACATTTTTATTATATTAAAATATATATAGTTTTATATATTTTATAATTTTATTATTTTACGAATGATTAATTAAAAAATAGAAAAATATTTCAATTTATTTATATATATATATTATAAAAATTTATTAGAAAAATTATAAAGTTATTTAATTATTTTAAAATAAAATAAAAAAGTTATTCAATTTTTATTTGTTAAATTATTGAATGAAAATATGACACTAAAAGAAGTTAGCAAATAAAATATTCTCTTTGTATAAAATTTTAATATAAATTAGGAGTTTAATTTTTATTCACAATGTTATTACTTATATGATATAATGATTTTTAGTTAGTTATTATAAAAATAAATTAAAAACGCAGGCTCTTATACGAGTATGCGTATTTGCATTTTTATTATATTAAAATATCATAAATGATTAATTAAAAAATAGAAAAATAATAAATTTAATATATATATATATATAATTTATGAAAATAGTATTAAAAAATTATGTAGTTTTTAATTTAAAAAGAAAGTTATCTACTTATTTTGGGTAATTTTGACACGTATTACCACCAGAGTTTCTGCTAAAAATATTTCAAAATGATTTTTCACTGAAAGATAAATTTTTATCACGTGTCATTCACATATTAAATATAATTTTTTTTCTTCATTTTTATTTTAAAATTATAATTTATACATTTGTTTTTATTAAACTTAATATAAATTTATTCACTTAATTTTTGTATTATTATAATTTTTTAAACCATTCAATTAATTTTTTATAAAATATTCAAACAATTTTAATTAATTTTTATTATTATTTATTTTGATATTTTAAAAAAAAATTATATTTCAATTTTATAAATATTTAAATTTAAATTCACTACAAGTGAAAATAGTATTATTTGAAAAAAGAAATCTTATATAATATGCAATATAAATAAACTTAAAGAAATACATTTAATTCTTATAAACTTAATTAAGTTTCATTCTAATGTTATAAAGTTAAAAACAAAATCTACCTTTAACCACTTTTAATTAAAAAAATTAAAATATTATTTAAAACGTAATTATTCTTTATTAAAACCTGAGCATTATTTAAAACAACAACACTCGTGACTAGATAATAACAAAAATATTGTTTGTAACGCAATAGAATTATACAAAGAGAGATGTGATCTAAAATATGACAAAATTTGGCTAGATAAAGAAACATGTGTTTGAAATATATATTATAGTATAAAAAATATTAGTGTTACTATTGTTAATACAAAGAACAATTAAAGATGATATTTAATATTTGTAATGAATTTCAACAGCACAATGTATTATGGAGCAATAGGAAATATTTCCAACATATATTTAATATATAAATAACCATTATCGTCAAAACTTTTTTCATTAGTCTATTTAATTATATAATCCATACAAGTCTATTTGAGTCCTTATTTTTATGCTAATAATTTGGAAGAATTAAATTGGATTTTATATGGGCAAATATAATGGATGACAATTATAAAAGAATGATTTTGTCATTTTAGAATACATATAAAGTCTTCTTAAAACTAAAGAAAAATATAAACTAATACAAGAAGTAATAATATTCAGGAGTACATATATCTGTACCAACTATTTCAATAATTTCCAAATGCAAACAAATCTTGTTCATTTTGTTGGATGTGGTTATATCAACATTGGTTTAACCTTCAGACATCTTTATCTTATCAAAGGCATGAGAAAGTAAGCTACGTACAGTAACTGCAAAAAGAAAAAAAAAATACATTAGTATATGATATATTCTACTTTTAATGTAAAAAAAAGACAGATTTTAGTGAAAATAAATTAAAATATCCTTGTAGGTTGAACAATGATGGGTTTTTTTTTATCACAAAAATTATAATCATAGAAATTTATGTTCACAAAAAACAACTTTAGTTGGAAATTGAAAAGCAATAGAAATTATAGAAAGAAAACTTATTTCTCAGAACAAGGGAAATTAATTGGATGGTTATTTCTTTCAAATAATAATATAGATATTAACTCCTTAACTGGTAAAAAATATTAAAGTGCATTACCTTCCAGATCAACATATAGAAGGATCTGATGGAAGCTTTGCTACTCAAATCTACAAATTTTGCTTGATACCAGAGAATGGAAGCCAGAACAACATGTCCCAAACCCTAAAACATTCACACCAAATAAATTTCAAGACACTACTATCAAGATTATCCAATAAGCAAAACATTCCTAGAGGGAATATTATTCATTTAAGATTAGATATTTTTCACATCGCAATATAGTAAACTAAAATGGAATTTGCTTCACTTCACTATACTTTGTGTAAACCTTTAGAGGTTCAAAGTGAGAAAAAAAATTATGTGTATTTTCTAAATCGATTTTTCAACTGATGGAAAAAAACGCACGCGGAAGCAACACATATAATCACTAACTGCAGAAAATAAACAATACAATATTTAACGGGGTTTCGCAAACTGCAATTTACATTCACACGGGCAACTATTAGGTTTTCATTCTCTCATGTTGCACATCAATTACAAGTACAATAATCTCTTTAACTATAAATTATAAAGGGACACAATGATTAAACTCACTTACTAAACATAGTGTCTAGTCAGTCCAACCCAATTGGTCCTGACTTCATATCCAACACTTATAACTTGGGACCTTTCACTTGTTAGAAGGTAATTGTTCTTATGAGACATGCTAATTTATTTTTCTTTGCTGAAGGAAAAAAATATATTAACGAGACTTCCTAATATAGATTTTGTCAAAATAATGTGAAAAATATGTAACAGGCTCTATAATTCCAACTTATAAATGTAAGAAGATATTACCACGACAATTTTAACGAGAAGAGAAGAAGATGTTAGTCCCGCCATGAGGGCAATTCCGAAAGCCATTTCAAAAAGGGAAACACAAATCCAGAATACCTGAAAACATTAGTTAGAAACAACCAAGCAACATAAAAAGGAACAACTAACTCAGCTAAAATGTTTTATTAGAAAATATACCCGTTTTTGACCCAAACGTGCTGACAAAGATTGGATACCAAATGTTTTATCTCCGTCGACATCAGGTATATCCTGTTTAATCCAATATAAGGTTTTATAATAGGTTACAAATAGTAAACAAAAGCTTGATGTTGAAAAGAATGTCTATTATGAGAAACTACAATTTTTTTACCTTGAACAGTGCAATCCCTAAAGTGTAGAAGCTCATGAATACAGCAACAAAAATAAGTGATCTTGGAAAGATAGTAGCTCTCTTCAACACAAAAGTCTGGACATTGTAACATGAGCCAACATTAAAAAATGTATTTAGCTCTCTTTCTTACTATAATTAAAAACATGGTGAATGTTATTAGATTAGAGAATATAATTAACATTCTTAAGTTTGTAGAGAAAATATATATTAATACGTGAATTTTTGCATGAAAGTAGTGTATTTTTTTTAAATTTCAATTTTGGATAATTTTTTTTATGAAAATGGATAAGTCATATACCATGTGGATAACTTTAAAGTGGAATTCTTACTCATGGATAGGATTTTAGATTGAAAAAGACTTCATATAGAAGTTGTATGTTACCGGTACGATTTTGTCAATTTCGTTAAACAAAAATTGTATGATATTTTTATGACTTTGATTAAATATGAAATTAACTTTAAGTGAAGTCGTACATGACCAGTACGACTTTAATGTAAAACAATACAATTGAAGTCGCATCACTCATGTATCACTTCAATTGTATTATTTTACAATGAAATCACATATATCTAATACGAATTTCACTCTAAAATTGTCCACATGATATATGACTTATTTATTTTTGTAAAAAAATGTAAAATAATATTCCTGAAGTCGCATTGCTCATGTACGATTTCAATTTTATTATTTTACAAGTCCCGAATCATATACATCAATGAAAGTGAAACTTGTTAGTTTGTCTACATACTTCAACTTTCTCATCCACATCCTATGATTTAGTTCTAATTTGTTAATTCAAAATAGTTGATGGTGGAACCAATGAAACTATCCTAAAACCTTGGGATAAGGATTTGCATATCGTTACATGCTTATAACCTAATAAATACTTGTCCATGATTGGAAATATAATAAGCATAATTAGTTATAGGACAACCTGCATGTGAAGGAAAAATGTGACTGGAAATATAACTGCCCAACTAGCAAAAATGCATATTGCCGCAAGTAGTGGATGTCTCTTCCATCTCAACAGGGGCACCTGAAAAGTTTCAAATCACTGTTATCACCATCTAAACATCTTTTTTTTTCTTCAAAACTTAGGTTTTTGTATAGTTTGGTCAATCTTACGTAGCCACTTTCATACTTGGATTTGAGAACCAAAATGTTGTAAAAATCCCAGAGAGAGTTCATTTTGTCTTTGTAAATCGGAATTTAAAGAGGTTATCTTAATTTGTTTAGGAGTATATGATATTGTTTATGAACTAAAAAAATCATTTCATTCATTTTACTAATATATTTTCTAGTATTATGGATAGTTTATCATGATGAAATGAGCCCATATTATTACATGCTTATGTCTTAAAACATTTTAAGGGACGAAAAGAAGTTTATGTGCAATCGAAGAGAACTCACATTGATTGAATAAGCAGTCCATAGTGAAAAGCACAATACAAGACTCCAAATCAATGGCCAAGAACCTATACTCCAGGCAAGCCAAAAACTCTGTAAAACATAATTTAAAAAAAAAGCCTCTTTATCCTCTGTCAACGAAGATGTTCTAGAAAAGTATTAGTGTAGAAGAGAAAGAATATATATGGCACCAGAGTTAAACTTGATGCAACAATAATGACACCAGCTGTAAAGGATATTTGCCCAGATGCTAATGGAAGATAGGGTTTGTTTATCTGTTATAAAAGATATAACAAACTAGTAGTAAGACAAAACATAAGTTACTGATACTAAAGTGATTTATGTATGTTGAAATGGAATGATACTAAAGTTCAAAAGACATAACAAAGTGATTTATGATTGATGAGTAGAAAGTTTAGTACCTTGTCTATTTCAATGTCAAATAATTGATTCACACCATTAATGTAAATATCCATAAACAAGTGTGGTAGCATAGCCTGAAACATTTTCAGAACTCAAAAGTTGTTAATGAAGTTACAGGGTACTTTATAAGTGGCTGGTTAAAGAGAAATAACTTAAATTTAGTCTCACCTGTAACACCCCAACAAAAAATAATGGAGATATATCTGATAGCTTCTCCACTACCAAGAGAGATGCAGAAATTGTGCTTAATGTCTGACCAACAAAGATAAAAATGATTCATTCAAAGCATTAATGATATTATAATTACACAAAAAAAAAGTGTTTGATATTAGAAAGAACTGAACTTACTCGACCAATCATGGTGTAAGGATAGCAAAACCAGTAGAAAGCAACTATAAAATTTTTCACAGAGACAAAAATGTTTTTGGAATTAGAATCTTGTGGTTGAGAATGAAAATATGGTCTAGAGATGGCTTTCCCAACATATTTTTTGTTGCATTCTTCATATCCTTCTATCCATTTGTAATGATTGCTCAATCTTGATTGTTTGAACGATAAAAGATTATATTCTATTTCAGATTTTCTTTTGTATTGTGAAGCTTTTGATGCACGACAACCTAAGAGCACCAAATGTTGGATGAAGTATTAGTGGTAACAAATAAACAAGTTACTGCAGCAAAGATAGTTCACCACCAAAGTGATGAATAAATATGAATGAATAATCAATTTAACATTGAAATAAGAGAGTTCACCACCAAAGCATTTTTTTCAGTGAAAACTTAAAAAAAAAAACTTAATACGAAACGATAAGTTTAAAAGATAGATGCAAATTCAGATACATTTACATATTGGAAAATGTATTAGTAGTGTACTATATTTCTTAATTGATCTCTGAAATAACTTTTTTTTGAAAATATTTATTTTACCCCATTATCGAGGAAAGAATTCTACCTTTTCTATTACATTTTTAAATTTCTTGAAATATGATATTAAAAGAAAAAATATTTTTAAAGTGAATGCAAAAGATTTTAAAAAGTAACTATTGAGACGTGGATCTAATTGTTAGGTGCTTTGAAAATGAAAGGCACATAGGTCAATTCTCTTATCAGACAATTCCTTTACCCGATCAAATTTGAACCTGAATATGACTTTTATGTGAAATAACAAAAAATATCCTTAAATAAAAGGGAATGTGGATCAAAAATATATTTTGAATTTTTTTTTAAATACGTTTCTAGCTTTAAATTTTCATAATCATTTTTATAAATTTCAGATTTTTTTTTTAAATACATTTTCAGATTTTATTTTACAATTTTTGTTTCAACACCTATTTTTTGCATTTTAGAATTATTTTCTTAAAATGAGATTTTGATTTTTTAATTTTATTCTAAAATTTCATTTCAAAAACATGAAAATCTATTCCAGATTTGTTTTTATAAAATATATTGTTTGACTTTTGAATTTCAACGTAAAGAACAATTTAGGAAATTTTAAGCACAACGACTACGGGTCAATTTATAAAGAGTCTAGAATTTGGCATTTTATTATTTAGAAAATCCAAAAAGAGTCCGTGAGCCCAATTTCAGTATGTTCCTTTCTCCATATTCAAGGTCCAACCCACATCAAATATTTTTATATCTACATCAAATGTTGGGGTTGACACTGATCTCCTAAATCAGTCTCACAAAAAGTATTTTTTTTTTAACTTTAACGTACATGATAAATACTCATTTTTATAAAACTAAAATTTATAATAAATAAATATTTTTTAATATAAAAATTAGATTAAAATATTGATTAATGACAAAATAGTTTATACTGTGGTATAATATTGATTTTATTTATTAACATTTTTTCTAAAAATTGTTGAATTTTAATCTTAAAAATAATAGATTATAAAAATAAATCAAGTATATAGATAAATGTAAGAGGAAGTCCGTTTGGTTGTGAGAGAAATCTTATGGACTAGTTTTAAATAAAATTAAATTAAAAGTTAATAAATTTATTTTTTAGTTATGATTTTTTTTATTAATTTTAAATTTAAAGTAGTTAATAATTAAAATATTAATATAATTAGATATTAATTTATAAATTTTATTAATAATATAAATTAGTTTAGATATTAATAAAATTTTTAATCTATAAAATAATATTTAATTTAATTAATATATTAATATATTAATTATTTTTTGTGTTTAAAATTAATTTTTATTTAATGATTATTGTGGTGTGCTTTGGATTTTAGTTTGAGAAGTTCCAAAATTAAATTGGAGAGTAAATTTAGTTTGACACATTTCATTATTCTTAAATTACCTGGTCAATAAAATTTGGTCTAAAAATCTCCGTTTCTAAAAGCAATACCTATATTCTTTGATTTCGAAGATAGAGCTAAAAAGAAAATAAAGAAGAAATACATTGAAAAAAGAAAATTAAATATCTAGTTATTTTTTTTATACAACTGAGATATGTGACATAGAAATAATCTTTTTAAAATTGTATAATCGACTTAATAAGAAATAAAAAGATAAAACACAAACAATATATATCCTCTATTTTTTAAAACTATACTATTTCCTATCTCTTCTTCCCAAACATGACACATTAATTTTATGGCATCATCATCCTCTCTTCACTCAAACAAATCACATATAAAGGTATGTATATAAACTAAGTTACAAATTTTATATAAATCTAAAGTTTAAAAACTTCATGTATTTTTTGTTGTGTGAAAAATAACACATTATCACGCTTGCTATATATATTACAATAACATTTTTAATGGTTTAAAAAATATGAAATAGTCTGTTTAACAAAAAATATTATAAATATTAAAAAACAGAAAAAATATGAAAAACTCCTTAAACAATGGCAGTGTAATTTATTCTAAATAAGTTTTCTTTCTTAGTATAAAAAATGTAATATTAATAAAGGTTATCCAAATAAATGGGGATACTTGAGACATACTTGTATAGTAAATATTCTTGGTTGAACCTTTACAACGCCAGAGATTTCCACCTACAATTACCAATGGTAAGCAATATCAGTTCTCGAAATATTTGCAATGAAAAATTGATGAAATACTCCAGGTTAGTTTTACAAACACAAATATACATTCTACTATTACAACAAAATCATCATGATATAAAAATCAATTTTATAGACAAAAAAAAATCAATTTTATAGAAAAAAAAAATAATTAGAGATCACTTTAGAAATTAAACAAATTTTTTATTTTTAAATTAATTTCTATTATAATTGAATGGTTTCTAAATTAGTTACCAAGATTTTTGTTACCAAATTTAGAATCTAAATAATTGGTAGTTAAAATCTTGATAGCTAATTAGATACCAATTTAGAAACTATTTAATAATAATAAAAACTAATTTAGAAATCAATTTTTTTTAGTTTCTAAAATGGTATCTAATTTAGTTACTATAGCAACTAATTATTTTTTGTCTCTAAAATTGATTTTTATTTCATGATTTTTTTTAGTCTATGTTTTAATATATTTTTTGTTAAATTAGTTTTATTTTTAATTCAAACTTTAGACTTATTAACTATTTAATAAGAAAATTATTAGAATAAATTATTATTAGTTTTTTTATTATGTAAATGAATTTTTAGTGTGGATGTAAATGTTAAATACAGTCTAGGCGGGTGAGTTTGTTACTTACTTAAAAAAACACGAATAAAAGTTCATTTCAATAATTTTTTCACTACTACAACACACAATATTTCTAAAATTTAAAATATAGACAAAAATTAATTTTACATTATAGTACAAGAAAAAAATATATTAAATCAAAGAGCTAAGCAACAGGTGAAGCTAGAGATATAGTAGTTACCAGTTGTGAATGAAGATGGATTATTAGGTGAAGACATAGCATGCACAGAATCCATGGAAAGAACAAAAAGTAGAGCAACACAGAGTTGAAAAGATGAGGGAAATAGAGGTTTATATAGTACACTCAGTATGTTGATGTATCTACAAATGGATCCATCAGACAAGGTCAACCAATTAATTAAACCTGCGAAGTACAAAAAACAACTGCAGGCGTCTTAGTATAAGCTTATTTAAGTACTAAGAAGTAATAAAGTTTTATGAAAACTAAGAAATAACAAGTGATGTTTGATAGTATTAGATGAATTCAGCAGTATGCAAATTGAGTATTGTCTTCCAAAAATCCAATTGTATCCGACCGGCCAGTTTCATTCAAAATTCTGTGGATGTGTTCATTAGATTGTTTAAAACAACAGGTCAGAAAATAAAAATAAATGCGTACATGACTTCACAAACAGTCAAAAGAAGGAAATAAGAGAAAGAAGAATGAAAAACAAGTTTATTTGGATCAAGTTAAATAGATTTGACTTAAAATTTTGTAATAACTGTAATTGATGCGACTGATTTTTTTTTAATAATATTATGTTCATTATTTATTTTATTATAGAATAATAAAATATATTTATAAACATTTTATTATTTATGTTTATATAATCAATCATACTAAATTGTAAAATTGATTATGTTCAATTTCTTCCCAGCAAAGCAGTTTAGGAACATATTTTTTTACTGATTTTTATGTTTTTTAATTTTCAATGCTATCTCCTCTTTACGTTTGTGCTCACAGTAATTTTGTGGATATAAAGAGAGTCAGAGAGTGAGAGTGAGAAGGAGAAAAGTGAAAATGATATACCTAAATATAGGGAGAATTGCTTCATTTACATATCCCGAGGGGTACAGGAGAAACTTATGGAGCTGCAAAAAGCAACTCATTAGTACTTCTGCTGAAACTGTAAAACTCGGTCCATAGGTATTTGTGAGCCTAAACTATACAGAGAGAGAAATTAGATAGAGGAAAAAAAGGTTTTGGCACTTTTACATTTTTCTTCCTGCACCTCCGTAATGTTGTGTAAAGACAGAATCGTCTCTATATAAAAACTGTACATTTATTTTTTTGCATTATGGATTAAGAAATCCGATAAATTTTTGGACTGGTGCGTCCAGTAACCTCCCAGATTGGTGCTTCCGGTAGTACATGAATGACAGTGTTAATCCAAAATAAATAAAAAAATGCATAACATCCATAATTAAAAAATAATTTCGGATCCACCAATCCATAATTCAAAATATGCATTTCAAATTCAAAAATCCATAATGGAAAAAATAATTATAGATTCACCAATCCATAATAGAAATTAAGCTTTTGAATTCAACAATCCAGAACCATTTATGTAAACTTTGCTTTTGGAACACCTCCTCATCCGGAAAGCAACATGAATTGATGAATCCGTGACACACTTCCAAATTCCAATTTCAAACAAAAGGTGAAGGTCAATTTCAAGATTTACAAAATTGTGAAGGTGCATGCAAGAAGAAAGTGCGAAGTTTATTTATTTTTTATCACAATGGTTCAGTTAAGATTCAAATATACTTAAATGAATAATAAAAAATTTGAAAGGATAAATTCAAGGCTGCGATTATCTTTTTTAGAAATAGGTCCTGAATATATAATTTTTAATCAAATTATCTCATTAAACATTCATTTTAATTGATACAACAAATTATTCCAATACATTCATTAACTCATTCAATTCCAAACTCATATACATTTTACAACTATATCAAAAATTTCACATTTCAATTTCAATCAAATTCTAATTTACTCAAAACAAGAAATCCTGCAAAAAAAAAATAAAAATTGAAACTGGTGAAAAGGGTTCTATTGAAAATTTAAACTAGCTTCCCTTACTTTACTTGAGTAGATGCTCACTAAGAGCTTCAAACCTACCAAAAACTTCAAGAATAGCTTAACTTGCAACACATAGTCCTGATAAAAAATCCAACTATATCACTAGGACTCTAAGCTAACAAAGACTAATCTTAAAGCTAAAAGGTCACATATGTAAACTTAAATCAATACAGACTTACAAGTTTAAAATTTAACTCAAAGAGAAGAGTAAAACTGATATTGCTTTATTAGAGATTTTGATCGGGCCATCTTATAGTCTTCACTGACAGTCTTGTAGTCTTCATTTTCAGAAGTCTAATGGCAGATTCCGATTGTCAACCTGATGAGAGAGAATGTTAGAATCTTAGAGAGAAGGAAGAGGAAAGGAAAATGAAACTTCAATAGAGATGATGATTCTCTTGAAATGAAACCTGAATAACTGAAATTTGTATTTATATGTTTTTTCATTTTAATAATAAAATATTCAGATGTCATTTAAAATATATGACTTCTACTCTAAGGTAAATTTCTAGATCCTTACATTCCCCAATGTGGAGATAATTTTTTTTTATAGTTTTGTACTCCCTTCTTGTTTCTTGTTGTTTTTTTTTTTTTGAATTTTTTGGCTTTCAGACCGTGCATACAAAACTTACATCAATCATCAACTTTCACCACCAGTCACCACCACTTAAAAATTAAAAAAAAAAACACCACACTTTTCACCATATTCAAAAGGATATTGTTTGAATTAAAAAAAAAATATAAATATCCAAAAGAAAGGGAAGGTATGGAGGTGCCGGAAAAAAAAAAGAATGAAATACAACTATGAGATTTTATTTGTATTTTTTATTAATAACTTTTCATTATCTTAAAAGCAAACAAAAATATTTTTATTTTCAATTTTAGCACTACTTGTTTTATTCTTTAAACTTTTAAACTTATTTGAAATAAAAAATCCTAAAAATATTTTTTAAGTTTTAAATTTATATAAAATAAATAAAAAATATATTTTTATTTAAAAATGAGTTATTTTATTTTTCAAAAATTATTTTTTGAAAAGTTTTAGTATTTTTTTCCAATCCATTCTTCTCTATTTTATTCAAACATTTTTAATCAGACAACATAAAAAATAAATATAAGAAAAATTAAATATTCAAAACTCACTCTTTTCTTTCTGTATCTTTCATTTCTATTTGACCAAGTAAAAAAATATTATTATATGCATTTTCTTCTCTCGTTTAAAACACATAAAATCAAGGCATTTTAATATTTAAATATGTAAGCGTGGATCTTGGATTTCAAACTAGCAGACAAATTATTTCACGAAATCTATAATAATTAATATTATGCACATAAAGATAGAGACATAAATGTTAAAATTATGTATTTTTTAACATTTTTATGATGAAAAAGAGCAAATACATTGTAAATCAAAATACTTGAATGAATATAAAATATTGAACTAGTAAGAAAAAGTAAAAAACTTAGGACACAAGTTGTTAAAATATATAAAAGTAAAAGGGATAAAATACAACAACTTCAAAATTAGGAAATGCATCTACATACTCTTAACACTAAGTCTTTTTCATAACATAAATGTGCAATTTGCGGACCCCACTCCACCAAATGCATTAAACACTGGACGGAATTTTCATAATTGACTATTTATAATAAAACATTTATCCAAACAAGCCCTCATATAGTTTGCATAGGACAAAGCCAAAAATTCAAACTCATTTTAATCAAAGTAAAAGACTAATATTTTCATAGTTTTTTTAAATAAATAAATAATTTTCTACAAGCTAAAGTCAACTTAAATAAAAATTGTCGAAAAAATTATATGAAGAAATTATATAAAAAATTATATATTAGTCAATGAATTAAATGACCGTTCGGTTATTTTTTTAATATTATTAATCAATTATAGAGTGTTATTGGTATGGTTTTTAAGATAATTATGTTAAAAATAAATAAAATATTATACTTTTTAATTAAATGATGATGTAAAATAATTTTAAATTCTAAATCTCTTATGTGATTATGTTAATCTCATTTAAAAATATTAATTTTCTAAACTTTATTTTATTAAAACTTCACGTAGAAAATATAAGTCTTAAAAAAGACAATCCCATGGTATTTGAAATTCATATCAGCACATTTGAATTCTTTTTATATTAAAAAATTGGAAAAGATAATGGTGTGTAAAGATTTTTATATTATTATCTAATTATAAAGATATATAATACGTGTAGTTATTATTTTTTGGGATATAAATATGCTAGTAACAATAGTTTTGAAATAATTATTGATGTAGAAATTTTATATGATAAGGCACAGAAATAAAAGTAAAAACTACAAAGTCAGAGCGTCTAGAATGCCAGGGAAAACATTCAACGGAATTGCGACGCAAAACGATCTCCTTGCATGCATTTATTAATTAAACATTTTCAAACATAAATTGATCGTATAATATATTTGTTCTAATCCATGATAGTCGCAGATATTAAATAAGAAGCATTTAGTAAATGTTTTTTATTTCCTCAACTGGTGATTTTAGGGTATATTATAAACCTAGTAACGGTTAATTTCATCCTTCTTCTGCCTAAATGGAGGCTTTGCTTCCGTACTAGCATCGTGAATACAGATAATGTAAAATATGATGCATTATCTGCTCAACTATCCTTTGTGCATCCTTAAATATTTAGTTTACTTGAATTTTGTTAGAACTCATTACATAATCTTATGATAAGATATTTTCTCATTATCCTTCCAAGATCAATTTTTACTCTATTGGGATAGGTTTGGAACACACTAGCTTGTCCTTAATTTTTTATTTTTATGAATTTGATCCTTAATCAAATCATACATATTTTTCTAGACTTAAGTGTTCAATGTAAAGATAGTAAAGCTTATTAAATTTGTGAGTACATGTAACAATAATAAAGTCACAACCAACTAATTGATAAAATGATAGCAGTGGAAAACCAACTAATTGATAGAATGATAGAAGTGGAAAACCAACTAATTGATAGAATGATAGAAGTGGAAAAGGAGTTTAGGTAGATGTTGTTACATGTTGCTTTCTACAACACTACATATCAAGTCAGCGAGTGTGTCATATAATTGTTGTCTCTTTTCTTAGTAGGTTTATGTCTATCCTTCTCTTGTCTTTTTCCTCGGCTTGCTCTCTTATGCGCCCTCACTCTCCCATTCCACATATTAATACCAAACTTTACTTTACAAGTCGATTTTATATGATTTAGTTAGACTTAAAATTCACTTCTCAATATAGTATCAGAGTTATTTATAGTTTATCCTAGCAAGAGTTTGTTGATCTTACTAGGCCACCCACTAAGGGGCATTGTCGAACCACCCATCAGTATATAGTTTCACACACGAATTGACAGGTCTCGACATAAAGGAATGTGTTGGAGATCCCACATCAACTAGAGATAATGATATTTCATAGTATATAAGTGGATGCAAACCTCACATTATCATATGAGTAAGGGCATTGATTGTACAAGCTACCCTTATAACACGTCTAGGATACATGTTGATCCACTCGAATAATATCCACACTTTTCTAATGAGTAGGATACTTAACTTTAAGATATAGGGTGAAAACCACAACTCCCAACTTGTTTAAGGATGGATGGTTAAGAAGAAAGTTATATGAAAATTGAGCATTGATCACCAAGCATTTAATGTTCGATCTCAATGTGAGACAGAACCTATTGAATTGTTTGGTGCTATTTCATTTTATGAAATTGTTCTAGCTTTGGATGAGCTTTTCCCACGTGGTTTCTAAGGTCATATTTATCATCTGCATAATATGTTGTAAAGGGATAACCTTGCCCATTATACTAGAAATTTGATTTTATCCCTTTAATTATTATATTTGTAAAGGTTTGTAAAGTAGGAACAATTTTACACGATGGACCACAAAATATTCTAGAAAAGAATGTTGAGAGATCTTAAGTATTATTAAAAAAAAATATTTTTCTTCTCAACTTGTGGTTTTAGGGCCCATTTATTGAGTCAGTGTCAATAATTTAATGGTTTCTTTAGGTTAGTAGATCTTGTATAGCAAGACATTGCTTATGCGAATTAACACCATGGAAACAAGCAATCAAATACAACAATATTATAAATTTAGAAACAATATTATACTTAGCACGATTGATTTTTTTATCAAATAATTTAATAAAATTAGAAATATAAATTTTAAGTGAAAAGCATTACTAATATCTAAATTTTATATTAAACTAAAACAATGAAACCCATTCATGCAGAGCTTTTGAACAAGTGTGGACAACCTTGATTTATCAATCTCTGGAATATGACACTAGAGACGTAGTTTTCTGATAGTCTCCTTTTCAAATTAAATTAATTGGCAGTCAAATTCCATGCAATTTTCAAACATATTTCAAAATTGACTACAATTTTTTTTCCTAAACCCTATGAAATACTTTCACGATACCAATTAAAAATTTTAATTTTTTTATGAAAATATATAATATTGCTTATGGTTTAGTATTTTCAAAATGAGTAAAAGATTTATAACAAGGGTCAATTTTCACTACCGTGATTCCAATGAAATGGCAGGTTTAATGAAATTATTATCCATTCCCACTGGTTATTATTGTTATTAATTTATTGATAAATTAGGTCATTTTGAGTATATAAATTTCTCTTCCCCTATCTTCTTCACTACCATATGGTGTGGTTGTTTATTTCTTCTTCAGAAAGTTGTGGGGTGAGAGAGTTCAGTTTCCATGGATTCGATGTCTCTTATGTCCTCTCCTAATGTCTGTTCACTCACAACTGGTACTTTTATCTCTGCTTTTGTATCAACAATCACTTTCTTATTATTTTTCAACCTATTTTTTTTTATCATTTTCCAAAAATAAATTTTGCTTACTAATTTGAGGAACCGTTTAAAATTGTAGGTGGAAATATCTGGCGGAGTAAACATTCCACCAAGAGTACTTCTTATGCAAGTATGAACACTTTTAATGTATTCTACTAAGCTCAATATAAATGAGTTAAATATATTTCTTTTACTTTTATAAAAAAAATAGTTTTTATTTTTATTATAAATTTTAGATTTTCTAAACATTTGTAGTAAGAAAACTATTGTAACAAGTCATTATCAATTTTTTGTAGATCTCAAATAATTTTTTAAAACAAATTTCTAGTGTGAAATAGATTTTAACGTATTTCATGTTGATTGTCATGGATGTTATTATACTATAATATAGTTTATGTTAAAAAATTGTTTGTTAGATAAAAAAAATACAGATAAAAACTTATTTACTACTGAAAAATTAAATAAAAATTTATTTTAGAGACAAAAATAATTAGTTATTATATTAACTAAATTAAATACTATTTTGAAGACTAAAAAAATTATTGTTATCTAAATTAGTTTTTATTATTGATAAATAATTTTTAAATTTATATTTAATTAATTATAAGATTTTTGTTTATTATGTTCCACATTTTTCTATTATTTAGGAGGAATTTTTTTTTATCCTTTATATCAATGCTAAGTACCGAATATTACAAATTATTGTCAAGGTAATGATAAATTACACAACAATGAATTCTGGTAAATTGAAGTCAAAGTCAAGGTTAAATTACTTTTTCACTTAGTATTGAAAATATTGACATTAATGATAATGGTATATGTATTTTTTGGATTATGGTAATAAAGTAAAGGCTAAATTACTTTTTTCTCTTTGTTTTTTAAATTATTTTATTTTATTTTAAAAATATTTAATATAATCTTTTAATGATATATTTTTTTGTGTTGCAACACTTTCAAATTAGAGTGATAGTACACTGAATATCGCTAAAGAACTCTTAGTATTTCTTAAATACTGGTGTCAATATGAAACATAAGTACGTAAGTTGGACACTGAATATTGAGAACCTACTCAGATGGGGGCATAAGTTATGAGGCTCGAACACTTATCTTAAATGGACGTATCTGTGTCGGACACACGTATCGGTGTCGACACTCGTACGACACTCATAGGACACTTATCGTGAAATGTTCAATTCAAAAAATATTTGTTGGAGTTTTTAAAATTCTAGCACGGTTTTAACACAATTTTAAAAGGTATAAATACAATAATTTTCTAAAAACTCAAATTTATTGTATAAATTTTTATTATGATTATAAAATTAAGGAACAAATTCTTTTGAACCAGTCATGAAAAATATCTTCATGTTTCCAAAAGAATCTGAAACATATTTTTACACATAAATATTTATTTTCAATATATATAATTCAAAATTATATAATACATAGATCTATGTCCCGTGTCCTACATTTTAGAAATTATACATATCTCCGTGTTCGTATCTGTGTCGTGTCAGTGTCCATATCCGTATCTGTGCTACATGACTTTGATTTCCATAATTGAGCAACCATGCAAAAAATAAATGGTTCAAAACAATTCCATTTATTTTAAAAAATCTAGATGATATATTTTGATTTTTGTTGTGAGTAAGATTATCACTGATACTACATCAAACATTTTTGTGTTGTAGGTTTTGTTGCACCTAAAGCTTCAATGCAGCAAAGGAAAAATAAAATAGAATACAACCTTTCAAGGTTCCAACAACCAAGCATGAACAATCAGTTCAAAAGTGTTGAAGGAGGGTTTATATATAAAGAAAATGATAAGAAATATATTCCAAAAGCAACCAATAAAGAATCTTTTGACTCTCGACCAAAAGATATTGTTGCCTCTATTAAACATTTCTTTGTTACATTATTTTGGTTTTCCTATCCCTACACAATGATTGGTCGGGTAAGTTCATTTTTTTTTCTACTATTACTCTAATAAATAACCTTAAATATGTTAACAAATTCAATTTGTTTTTAAGAAGAAAAATATATATGTTGAATAATCCTTAAATGTTTTAAATGTTTCAATTTGATTTGTCTTTGATCAGACAATAAGCACAATTTCTGTATCTCTCCTAGCAGTGGAGACACTATCAGATATATCTCCTTTATTTTTCATTGGTCTATTACAGGTGAGACGCCAAATATATTGTTTTTATTAAATACTCAATCATAAAATTCCTTTAATTTTATTAACACTTTCTGACTTTTAAAATGTTTCAGGTTCTGCTACCTTCCACGTTTATTGATCTTTATGTTAATGGCGTGAATCAATTGTGTGACTTTGAAATTGACAAGGTATGAAACTTACTATTGAAAATAAATAATTTGAATCCATAATAAATTATTATTTTATGTCTTTTAGGCTTTTGTATAATTTCCTTAAAAAAAAAAGTATGTTAAGGACAAAATTATTGTGTAGTTTATCTAAAGTTAGTTATTTATAAATATGTAAAAACTGTTCTATATCCTTTATTCAATATCTTTGTTTGGGTTATTATTCATCTATGTTAAGTTTTTTTTTTTTTTCAGATAAACAAACCATTTCTTCCATTGCCATCTGGGGCATTTTCCTTTAGAACTGCTGTCATTATTAGTGCATCATCTGCAATCCTGGTTCTGCATATATTCGTCCCTTTTCTACAATAACATTTTTCAAGATGATCTTTGTTAATGGAGTAGAATGAGGCTTATGTTTTATTCTTTTTTTTACAGGGTTTCCTTACTATCTATATGATAGGTTCTTGGCCATTATTTTGGGGTCTTCTAGTATTCAGTTTTATATGGAGTGCTTATTCAATCAATGTGAGTTGTTTACTAGAGCCAATTTTTGTAAAGGGTTGGAATTTATTTTAAAATATTCATTTTTATTCTAATTATTTTTTATCAATAAAAAAATAAATTTCATCTTACTTGTGATCGGTTTATTCGAATACTTTCATCCTATTAGCAGGCTTAAAACAAGTACATTTGGATGATATTGAAGTTAGAATTAAAAGAGCATTTCCATTAAATTCTTCTTCTTTACTTTTTACACCCCCTCGTCTCTTTTAGCTCAAGTTCTACCTCCTTTTGTGTGTTTTTATATTTTGATTTAACCTTCGCCAATCTTTCCTCTCATTTTGTTGTCAACCATGAATCTCTTTGCTTAAGGAAAAGCAAATTGATAAACACTAGACATAAAAAAAGTTTTAATAATATCGATTAAAATTTATTATTCAAATACAGATGAATTTGTTACACGAAGATAAATGAATATTTTTTAACAAACCCACAATTGTTTTTTTTTTTTTCGTGATAACATTATTTTGTAACTTTTCAGGGTCCCCTATTGAGATGGAAGAAAAGTCCACTGCTTGCGGCACTTTGCATCTTTTCTACTATGACTTTTATATTTCCCCTTTCATTTTTCTATCACATGAAGGTTAGTCCTATAACTAATTATGATTAGACCTTCAGTTTAGACTAAGTGTATTATCTTATATGCATCTAATAATAAGTAAGAGCAAATCCTTCCCAAGTCTTTAGGGTTGGTGTCATTATGATTAACTATTTAAGTTCATAAACAAATAACATATATAATGAGATTTAAATGAGTATATATGGGTATATCTACCCTTTACCTTTCTTAATATATTTCATCGAAAAAACTAAGGAACGCTAAATGTTTTTAAGAGAAAGGAACAAGTTGTACTTCTAATTGCATGAGAAGAATGTAGTAAGACCCCGCTTGCATGAGAAGAATGTAGTAAGATTTTCGCATTTAGGATGTAGTGCTGATTTAATTTTATCAGCAAATAATTAATTAAATAATGAGATACTTCAGAAATGTCTCAATCCTTGTAAAAGAAATTAACACTTCTTCCATCATACTTCTTATCATACTTCTATAAGAGAGACATGATATCAAGGAGTTGCCGAACCATGATATAAGGATGTAGTGCTTGTAATTTTCTCTTATGTTGGTGTGTGTTCAAATGTCAGTTTTTTTTATAGAAGATTCGTCTGAATTTTTCGATTGGAATATCTTTAAATACTTAAATATATATTTATTTATTTTTTATTGATAAAAAAAATAATGGAAGAATGTTTTCTTTTACAGACTTTTGTGTTCAAGAGAGCAGCTGTCTTTCCGAAGCCACTGATGATTTCAGTTGCATTCATGAGCTTATACTCATTAGGTATAGCACTGTTCAAGGTAATGGTTTTATTCAATCTCAAACCATACATTTTTTACAACATAAAACTTTTTTGGTTCAATATGTTACTACTATATATAAAATCTTTAATTGGATATCTCTATAGGATATACCCGATATCGAAGGAGACAAAGCTTTTGGCGTAAAATCTTTTGCAACACGTTTAGGTCAAAAACGGGTATGTTGAATAAAACATATAAGCTAAGTTGGTTGTTGTGTCCTCTTATGATGTTCCTAACCAATCTTCCTCAGGTATTTGGGATCTGTGTTTCCATGTTTTTATCGGCTTTTGGAGTTGCCTCTGTCGCAGGATTATCATCTCCTTTCCTTTGGGTTAAAATTGTCACGGTAATATACTTGTTAATTACATCTATCTTTCTTCTACTTACAAATTATTTATTTTATTCTAAACAAAAGTCAAATAATGTGTTAATACTAAACAATTTACATAGATACTTGTGTTATCACTAAAATTGTTTTTTCTTTTCTCGAATAATTTCTTTATTTAATTAGGATTAAGGGTCTATTATATATATATATATATATATATATATATATATAATATTGATAAGTTTATTTTCGTGATATATGAATATTATTAGTTTTTTAAAATAGTTAGTAGTTAAAATTTTGATAATTAATATTATTTATCAATTTAAAAATTATTTTATAATTTTTTATTAATAATAAAAATTACTTGTTTGGATTTTTTTATTTATTTTATATAGTTTTGGCTTAAAACTTGAGACATGTTACAATATTTAGTTATATCTTTATGCTTTTACTATATGGATTTTGTTGAATTTTTTTTGTTGGACTACCTCGTGTACCTTTTTATATAAAGGTTGTAGTATTTTTAAATATTTTTATTTGTTAATTTTTTTATTATTGATAAAAACTACTTTAAATATAAATAGTTTCTTAATTTATAAAACAGTATATAACTTAAACATTATAAATTTTAATTTATAAGATTAGGCCGTATTTAATGAGATCATTACAACTTTATAATCTTGAAAGTAGTGTGAAGGATAGAAATTGAATCTTTAGATGATCCAATATTTCTAAAGAGTAGATTCATTATTTTTACATCTTTTCAATAATGCTTGAAATTGGGTGCCAATTTTTAGGGTGTTGGATATGCTGTTCTAGGTGCAATTGTCGGGTACCGAGCCAAATTTGTAGATCTGAATGACAAAGCTTCCATTAGATCCTACTATATGATGATTTGGCAGGTAATAATACTCTTAAAGAATGTTTATTATCTAAATACTCAAATATCAATATTACTCTTTAATAGAAATAGCTATCTAATAATTTTTATCTATTTTGAGAAGGAAAATGATTTTTTTTACATTCCATCCTTTACTCTACATTCCAATAAATATTAATATTTTAACTTTTTAAATTTAAAAATTATTTTAACAATTTACATTTTGTTTATATTTTTATTAAAAAAGATTTTTATTTTTTATTTTTTTATTATAAATATTAATATTTTATTGTGTGGAGTAATATTAGTACATTTTATATTTATTTTTTTATTGTTTATTCTATCTTCTTTGTCTTTCTTCTATACGTAAAACGTATACTGATTTTTTTTGTTTCTTTTTGCAGCTATTGAACGTATCATACGTGCTCCTTCCCTTAATTAGATAAGGATGTCGTTGAAGGTTAAAGCAAAGTTCATAGCACACTTACAAAATAAACGAGATTTGTTTTGCTTATAAAGTTTATTAAAATAGTCAAAGGTGTAGAGATATGTTTTTCTTTATCAGTTGTTGTGTCACGTTAAAAAAAATCTATATTATCAAATATTTTATTAATAAATAAAAGTAAATTGTTATGCTTTGTACGAATAAAATGAGTGTTTTCTTTTATTTTGTCACGTTTTTTTTTTTTTTTGGAATTCTGACTCTAATTTTATTT
>Ga0123342_1000433_pt1 | contig 65735 bp, 33 predicted proteins | sample Turbeawhitnodule_FD_89960 | JGI IMG/M metagenome (GOLD analysis project Ga0123342, IMG submission 89960) | Root nodule microbial communities of legume samples collected from Mexico - Turtle bean Mexico white nodule | ecosystem: Host-associated > Plants > Roots > Nodule | place: Mexico: Nepantla... | reverse complement strand
TATAAAAAAAAAATATTATATTTTAAATAAAAAAAAAAAAAGAAAAGATATATATATATATATATATATATATATATATATATATATATATATATGAGATTTTTTTTAGGTGAAATCAACATTTTAAATAAACAAAATATTCTAATAATTTAAAAAAAAATTAATTTATTTTAAAATCACTTTTCCAAACAATATATTATGCTATAAAACATTAAAACTTGTTATAAAAATAATCACCTTAGTCCTGCTAGTTGATTTTTATTTTTTTACTTTTAACCCCTTATATTCATCCAAGTATTTTAGGATTATGTTATTTTCTTGTTGACTTTTTTATTTAATAGTATTACATTTTTTTTATTAGCAATTTAATACTATTAAATATTACTATATTTAATAGTATTACATTAGTTTTCTTATTTAAAAAATTGCTTACAACCGTACATTCCCAAATCCTTTAATACAAAACCGACTTGGAGTTTGTGCACTTAAAAATTCTCACTAATTTCTCCTTTTTACATCCTGGAATATTTCCAAAATATAGAAAAGAAGGGGCTTGATGAGTTGTTTTGGAGTGTGCATAAGAAACACCCCAACCCACTTTATTGAGAACGACAGATTCAGAGAGCAAATAGAACTTATATGGAGAACTTTAAGACTTCCAGTGTCTTACAGCGCCATGAAAGAACCTACCTTCAGTGCTTCAATGTACAAGTCAACCACCCTTGATCTTAAAGCAGGTAAAATACAAACCACACACATTATATACATGTTTTGACCATGAATTAGTTGATAATTTCTTCCAAGTTTTGACCAGCCCATTCAACTTCTATATTACCTTGGCTGCATTATATACTAGTACTAGCCACTACAAACATAATAGAACATAATACCAGAGCAGGATCATCTCTATTTTCTGCCAGTAGCACCAATGCGTGGTTTGCCCTTGACCTCAGATTCCTGCATTTCATAAGAATATAATTTGCGCATCAATCACAGATGATTAAAGGATATTCTTTTGAAAGGGATACCCAAACCAAATACCTGAGGCAAGTGCAGGAAAATGTAGGTCTTTGCTGTTGCAGGATTAGAATTTTCAGCCCCTTTACTCCAGTCATAGCAGACCTACGCGCAAGATGTCTAAGGCTTAGTTGTTGTTATATAAACAATGGAGTCATAAACAAATTTACAGTTCATGGTACAGTGCCAAGTATGGTAATCGCAAATCAGAACTACTTGTCACTGCTATATAGATCGATAGGCATGGGTTAAAACCCAATGGTGCTGCTCGATCCATATGGTCGAATTCATCACCCAAACTATACCTAGTTATTATAAGGCTTGGTTTTTGTTGTTGATGAGCGATGACTTTAGAGATCTATAATAGAAGATTGCCATTATTGAACATAATCCTTAATCTTCTCACTATCTATCACAAGATTATCGTTATGGATCATAAATAATCCCTCATCTAATTAGCTTTTATCAAATATAACAAGCAAGTAAAATGACGTTTGGTCCACACTCACCCCAATCCTCAAGAAAAAAAAAAATGTATTTTATAGAGAAACACCTCTAGATTGCTAGGGAAGAAGAAACAACTATGCTTCTCGAAAGCAAAGTCCATCAACAAAATTAAGATATCCTCTGGCAAATTCTTTACATATCCACGTCACTTGTTGTTTTGCTCTTTAGTATCTATTTAAAAATTACTCACAACTATATGCATTTTAACATCCTCTCACACATAATGGTGTGCTGAAGTCAAGGGTGCTTTTCAAGGTATTCTAACACAACAAATTGAAACAAGAAAAAAAATGCAGCAAAAGAAAGAAACCCAAATTTCATCACTTATAGTATATGTGCATAGAAAAGGGTGCAAAACGCATTTAACAAAGATGCAAGTTTATGCAGAATAGTAAGGTGGGCATACTGAGTAAGCAAATATTGAACCATCACTATTGAAGGTACTGCAAGGAATAGGTTGGTTGCATCTCAACATGGCCTGAAATAAGCTAAGTTTGCATTAGATAAGTAGGTAATTGAGCCAAAAACATCACTACAATATGTGTCCGTTAGGAGTTGAATGGAACTGTTAATAAAGATGGAAAAACCTTGAGCCTCTGTTTACTATCCTTATCCCAAAAATTGAAAGCACCATCCGAACCAGCAGTTGCAAATGTGTGGTGTACCTAAAATAAGTAGAAAAATAATGTAAGAAATGATAATAGACTAAAGTGGATCAACTTTGTCAGTGATTTCTGATGTGCATTGGGACTAGAAGTAAACAGAAATTGTGAAAATATGTGAACAAGCACCAAATAAACATTTATACTAGATATGCTATATAATTTTAGGGAGACCAACAAAATATACACAGCACTCAGCAAAACAGTACACTGGGGAAAAAAAGAATTGAGTCTACAAGATCTGTGAAATTCCATAACTGAAAGACTTACGATACTGAATATGCTTATTCATTGTTTACACAAAAATGAACTGGATAAAAGATGTCAATACACCATAACCATGGGCTAAACATTTGTCAAAGTCAAACATTTTAATGTCAATACACTAACACTTGAAATTATTAGTAATTAAAATAAAAATTACAACTGTTTTTATTCAATTACTACACGTCTACATCCAAATACCATAAATAAACAATAGGACCCTTCTCTTAAGATATTTGTAATCAAAGAAGTCAGTATTAAAGCAAAAAAAAATAAAAAAAATTGTTAAAATTAAAAACATAGAACTTTGACAGTTAGTGTTAATGTGCTTCCTTTCATGAGAGCTCATATATGGAAAATAACATTTTCAATGAATACAGAAATCTCATGTGATTGGTTTTTCATTATTACGAAACAAAAATGGATTTCCTTAATCAGCGTAGCAGGAACATACTATCTTTTGGTTCAAAATTTACAGAGTGATTGACTATTTAATAAACTCGGACCAACTTAACAATATATTTACAGATATAGCTCAATACTTCAAATTGGTTGACAAAAGTGAGAAAGTAACAAGGTGAATTAAATTCTTTATTACTGAATATATAATCATAAAATTCAAAGCGAAGGGGTAGTATGGCTTCAAAAGTAACCGATCACAAAGTTTAAGCTGGAGAGAAGATTTCTTTTAGCTACTTCACTATTAATGATTAAGAATGATAATAATATTAATAAAACACACAATAAGAAAATCACAACCAGGAATATTTTAACACCAATCATTCATTATAAAAAGTGCAATGACCCAGTTGAAATTCAAAGATAGTAGAACAACTTAAATCATACAAACTTAAATCAGAATAGTAAGGGACAGGTGGAACATAAATCTTACAGGATGGAAGTTTAAAGAGTTGACTGAGTATATTTCGTTCCCCTCTCTGTGGCATTTAAAAGTGAAGTTTTTAGCCTGCTGACTATCATCCAAATGATGCACCCCAACTCTTCCTTCTATTGATCCAACCTACAGCAAGTGTATTGTCAGTTTCAACATCCCAAAAGTATACAAACTAGACATGCAACTTACAAATTGATAATTACACTGAAATGAGACTCAAGAAGGAAGAGATATTTTGTATATTATTCTTATAAATCAGAAGTATACGATGGATAAGTTATGGAAACAAACATAAGTTGGTGTAAGAAAATTAAGGAAAGGGCCAGAAAGTGGAGAATACTCCCCCTTCTTAGCTGGAGTATGCTATCAGATTTATGTCTTGATGTAAAAATAGATAAATAGAAGCAACCTATAAATTGGTTACAGAAGACACTAAATAGGAACACACTGTTAGGAAACAGTTGAATATTGTTTTTCACGGAAGAATAAGATTACTAAAATGCAGAAAGGAACAAATATCTAAAAAAGAGAGGAGACTGATGCATACCAAGAAACCTTGTTGATCAGGGAATGCTGAAAGGCACCTTGTCTGATACTTTAAGGGTGAAACAATTCTCTTGAATTCAACCTGTAGCAAATGAACAATGGTAAAAGGTAGGAGACACTAGCAAAAACAGAAATGAAAGCAAAAAAAGATAAAAATCAATAGGATGAATAGTTTGTATATATATATATATATATATATCATATAACAACACATTGATCTCATCACAATATATAAAAGGCACTGAATAGAATATGAAAAGACAAATGGCCAACAAACTAGTATTCAATTAAGGAATCAATAAAAACAAATATATGTGGAGAAGGTATGATGTTCCCAAGCCCACCAGGCGGCTGAAGCACCATTAACGTGCATTCATTTTACATCTATACACATTGAACGCAATCTATGGCTCTTGAATAATTGAGCTGAATAGACAGTTAACAGTTTTGAACATCAAATCAAACACTATATATAGTTAACTGATTGTCTTACAATGAAGCACACAGCAGAAGAGAAAATATAATTGTATCTTCGGAGCCAAATTGTGGCTATTTATTTGTTACAATGTTCAAATAAGAAAGAAATGTGACAAGTACTTAAGCCCTTGGGAAACTCACCCTCAAAAGTTAGCTATTAAGGGAAACTCCACCGAGCATCCCATACCCCATAGCATCCGTGTTTCTATCATAGCACCGCTCCTAAGAGCTAATATCTTGTCAGCTTTCACTCTACGCTTCTCTGTTGGTTAAAACCCTTCACCAGTCAGAACCCCTTGTTGGTAGCCATTTCTAAAACACTGACAACTAGGCTTTGATAATAGTTGACAAGTACCCAAGCACTTGGGGGTTCCACCCTCGAAAGCTAGTTATTAAGACAGAAAAACCAAACACTTAAATACTCCACCAAGCATCCCATACTATTCAATGAGGGGCTTAGACACCACATATTACCCAAGTTCCTTTCGAAATGCTTGATGCCAGGTTGGAGGTACTTGAGACTAAACTTCTCTTCAAGGTTCTAATAAGCAAGGAAGTACACGAGACTAAAGTTCAGTTAAGTGAGGATTGCCTGATGCCTCGGAAAATGTATGTGAGGCTACAAATTATTAAGCGTGTGACTTGAGTGACTGATGCTCCAGTAGAAATACTCCAGACTAATCTTCTGTTAATACGCTGTCCTAATTTTGTCTAGTATGATTCCAATTATGAGATATCTAAGTAAATCATGAACCAAATAAGCTTTTCTGGATGTTATTATATTTAAATCCTTTGATTAGTTTCATCGCTTCTGAACAAAATGTAAAGCATACTTATATAGCCATATAGATATAATTTTTAATTTTCGTGTAGTTTGATTTGAGGATGCCTATCGTTCTTAGCAGGAAAATCCTTCCTTCGCTTTTACTATTTGAAACCTCTGGCTCCAAACAATGATTGGGAGTACGTGAGTGAATATACAGTAAACTTCTGGCCAAGAAATTGGGATGTCTCTTCTTTTTCTTTCTAGATGATTTATTGTTCTCATGTAACTCCTAGTTTCTCCTCGCCCTTAATAAAGTTCATCTTTTTATTGTCTAATTAAGCAATAAAAAGAAAAAACCCTTTTTATTATGAAATCTTAAGAAAAAATAGCTGTGATATAATAATAAGTGAATATACAACTGAAAGGTAACACTAATAATGCAGAATACAATTAAGTTGAGATTCACTAAATTAGACTGGAAGTATTACCTGAGGATTTTGCAAGTTGTAAACAATAAGATTTCTATCAGCAGTGCCAACAACCATCAGAGGATATCTCACTGTCATAGCATAGCAGCGCTCTGGGAGTTGCTGTGTGTGCACTGGGTTTGACTGCCTTGTATCCCAGTATCTAAAAGTAGCCACAAAGATTCATGTCCAAGAAGAGGACAGAAGCATCAGATCAAGCAAACTTGCAAGCTTCATACCATACTTAATCAGAAAGATGTGATACATATCAGCCGCACCACAAAATTATAGATATAATGTTCATATTATGAGATATTTTTTATATATTCTAATTCCTAAAGTTATAATTTAAAAACAAATTGCTGTAAAGGCAGAAAATGCTAGTGCAATACTTCAAAGTCTTGTCCCAGCTTCCTGTGGCTAAGAGATTCATTTCAGGAATCCAAGCGACTTCTTTGATGGGTGCGTCATGCATGGCAACAGTCATTGGTTGGCCTCCAGATAATAGAGGCCACATCTTCACTTGCTTATCACATCCACCAGAGAAGACAGTTGTGCCATCGTCTTTCCATGAAGAGCACAAAACCTTTGCAAAGAAACAAATATGATGAATTTATGAGTTCATAGACTTGTAAATATTGCTGTTTAAGGAAAAGACAGAGCAGCAAGATCGTGAAAACCTATAGTCTTAGATTCAATAGTCAAGTACTATTAATATAGGTTAATATATGTTCTTAAATGCTAAAAGATAAATCTTCTACTTTTGGTTCCTCATTTAAGGAAATGTGCCGAAAAATGTGTCAAGATATGGTTCTTGTCCTTCACTAAAAATCACGTCTTTTTGGTCCTGTTCTAATTGAATTCCTAGTTACTCTATTTTTGGTTCTTGTCCTTCCCTAAAAGAATTTAATTCTAACCAATTAATTTATCAATCTAATCAACTCAATGGTCAATGCATATAAGTTCATTATCTGGATCAATTCATCGACCGGCACAAAACTAGGGTACAAAGAGGCAAAAAACACTAATAGTAAAATGTTCAACTCCAAAATCCCCAATTGAGACTCAAAAACATGTATAACATATATATGAATATTGAAAGACTAATACAGTACCTTAGGGCACTGAATAAAAAAAATGGAAAATCCTTATTAAAAAGTATTATTAATGCCGTCCAGAACAATTTCAAATGCAACCACGATGTCATTCCAAGAAAAGCTTCTACTTGTCGATACCTTAACTAGTGCCCATAGAAGGGTGATTTGCACGAAGCATACCTTCATATGAAAAATAAGTAACCATACAAGGCCAGTTACATCGCCATCCACATGCAGCACTATACTTCATTTTAAGCAGACGGAAATCATTGTCAAACCTCTATGCCTAATGTCTTTGCCACAAAAAAGCACCTTGATTCTTAAACCCTAACTATGATCATCTCCGAGTCCTACTTGTGAATCCCAAATTAACCTTGCACATGTACCAGAATAGTAATTCATGAAAATAAACACACACACACATAAATAGTAAGGAGAAATGAATAAAGAAAACTAAAATAGCTTACTGGATGATCGTGCGTTATAGAAGCCTTGGGGACAGTGGCGACATTTACCCCATTCCGTGCTACCTCCCAGCAACGAACCTTGAAAAGGTTGCTCATAACATAAGGCTCTCGAAATGAGATGTTTGAACAATGAAGCTTAAAAGAAAGGGAACTGAGAGAGAAAGAAAGACCTGATTGTCCCAGGAAGTGGCCACCAGCAAGTTGGCTTTGGGACTGAAACTGAGACTGGAGACAGAATCAGTGGGAGGCTGATTCACCTGCAAAATTCACCAAGCAACCATGAAAACTATCACACTGCACAACACAACAACCTGCTTCTCGTGAATCTTTCAGGTACCTCGAAGGACTTGTTCGGATTTGGATTAGTGTTCGTGAGGAAATTGGACATTTGCAAATCTTCTCGCTGAATTTTCTCTCAAGAAAATTACGCAGAGAGACAGAGAGACACTGTGTTCGTAGTTTCGAGTTTGGAGGGAGTTGGTTTGGGCCTTGGGTTGGTTGGGAGAGAAAAACGTGAAAGAGTGGGTTTTGTGTCGGTGAGGCCAGGTGTACGATTTAAATACTACGACCTAGCGTTATTGCCACGCTTGCGTTATTTCCACGCTTGTTTTTGGGCTCTCTAACTAACTAACTGCAATTGATCTGTTTATTATGGGCCTACATTCATCATTAAGTTGGCAATTGATCCCTGCACCCACACAAATTAAAAAATTCCGAAAATACTCTTTATTCTGAAATTGAAAATAATGCATTCTGTAAAATTAGATCCGGAACAAATTATTGTGTTCTGGATAAAAAAATCTGGAAAAAAAAATCAAAATCTCATTCTAGATAAAAAATCAAGAACTGAAAAATAATACATTGTGAAAAAATTTATTCGGAAAAGATTATTGTGTTCCAGAGAAAGTTCGAAAAGTATTTTTTTTACTAAGTGGAAAAATTTATTCGGAAAGGATTATTGTGTTTTGAAAAAAAAGTCCAGAAAGTATTTTTATGTGTATCCTTTTCTTAAGGGTATTTTCGTCTATTAGCGTATAATTGAGTGCTCCTCTATCCTTACATTTTTTTCCTGCACGCACCACTAATACCAGAATTATTTTTAATAAATTTGGGTGATTCTGGAATAGGATTTCCGTAAACAAAGTGTGTTTCTAAAACAGGAAATTCACAAGAAAAAAAATTTTCATAGTTACACTGTCTCCGGTTAAAATGAGGTCCGCTGCTTAGGACTCGATCGAATTTAGAAACAGAAATAATTAGTTAATATAATGACTAAATTAAAGACCATTTAAGAGATTAAAAAAAAATAGTTTCTATTATTGTTAAATAGTTTCTAAATTGGTATCTAATTAGTAATTACATATTAATTATCTTATTATATTCATTTTTCTATCTCTTTTCATATAAATAAATAATTTTTTTGAGAAATGCTTTTTAAATGGACAAAAAAAAGGCATAAGGGATTAAAAACAAATTTAAACATATAAAACTAAGTAGATTTTTGATGGGGAAGCTTTAATATTTCATTGAAGATTGTGAGGTGGTGCATTTAATTAACTTAGCTTGGTACTTTGAATGGTGATGGTAAGATTTGTAGAAGTTGCAGAGGAGGTAGACTACGTTGGTGGTGGTGGTCCTTGGTTTGATGTCTGCTTTGTGCAGCATGGAACAGAAGAAGGAATTAAAGACTGAACCCTCTTAAATAATGTCACATGCCATCCCTCAGACAAAGTAGTGTGTGTATGTACAACTCATGCAATCATCATTAAGGAAGTTTCGATCAGTCATGTCTGCTTCCTTCCATCATCTTCTAATCCTCACATTTAATTCTATCTTCTACGTCTTGCTTCATAAACCCTATTAATCTCCCATCTTTTCTTCTTTTTTTCATTTTCTTAATGCATACACAACAATATTAGTATTTTGATTCTGCTATAGTTTGGACCTATGCATCACTGCAAACTACATGCATTATTGGTAGCATTAATATGTGCATTGCTTATTTGATTTGCGAGAGAGCAAAACTCAGCAAGTGGTAACACTTCTTTGCCTCGATCTCTCTCCCCACTGATTTTAGCCATTTTTGTGCATCGACTAAATACTTTTGATGCATCGCTGTCCAACTGCATTTCAGCTTTTCCACTATATGGCTATAACCTTTAGGGCAGAAGACAAGAGAAAACGACCATATCCACTACCCTTGTAACAAAGGGTACCCTACTTCTTCAGCTTACCTAACTTTCTGTGGAGCATGGTGGTCCTTTGTATTCTTCTCACTCTCACCACTCGTAGTTGGCCAAGGCCAAAAATAAGGAGTGGAAGATAAAAGAAGATTTTATAGTTTTAATACCCACACGCAGCAAAACCCTCATCCAAATAACACAAACATAAAAATAATGAAATGCCTTGTGTTGAAAAATTAAACCAAGAAATCCATGTTTTAATGTGATTTTCTACAAATCCATTGTAGCAAAAAGGGTTAGTGTGAATCTCTCAGAATTAAATGCTGAAAAGGACAGGGTTTTGGAGTCTTCAAAGGTCATACATAGACACATGCATAATACATAAAATGACAAAAAAAATCCACTCTTCCAGTGAACTCATTGTTATTTGTTAGCTACATCATAATGACAGCTCGTCTCTTCTATTCTATAGTCACTTTCTTCTTTCTTCCACTTTGAAAACCATCGTTGGTGTCAACTATATCTCTAAACCTAAGGTTCTCTTCCCCCTCAAAACATCTTCATACTGTGATGAACCTGAAAAACAGTAAGAGGACAATGAGGAATGGTTTCATGTGTCCCTCTGAGGCATCAACAGCAGTTTGGTCTGCGGTTGTGCCCCGTAAGAGGCATGAAAGAAGTGTTTCTCTGGATGACACAAGGTTGATCAACTGTTCCAACTACTCCAGACTTGTTCACTCTGCCACTGCCACCTTCAATTCAGCTCACAACTCTCTCTCTTCAGCAAACATCCAACAGAGAAGCCAAAATCAAGAGAATGGATCAACCCAACTTCACAAAACTCCAACAGATCATGTCTTCCAGGTTACTCACACATTATTACTTCACACCATGTTCATGTCTCTCTATAAGAGTTGTTATATCTTAAATGTTCATTTTATTTTATTTATTCTTACTGAACCATGCTTTGTGCTGCCCTATGCTTTACCTGTTATGTTTTTATCATGCAAATGATGAGTCCCTTTGGATCAAACTTGAAAAAAATTGTTATGTAATTGTTGTGAAAAAAATTAAAGCAAGTCTTTGAGTTTTAAGAAAAGAGAAATGAAAGGACCTATGCTGATTCTTTTGTAGTAGTTGGAAATCTGCAATTCAAATTCTTAAAACAGTAAGTGACTGGCTTGCATGTCTCTGTCAAATTGATAATGAAGGAAAGAATTAATATTAGGAGTCCAAATGAAAGACAGAAGAAGAAGAGTATGGATTTCCATTTTTTGTTGTACATGTCAGAGCATTTCCTTTTCTGCCATTTCTTCCTGTTTGGTCAAATTAACTAAGACTCAACAGTTACATATTTTGTGTCACTGCTGAGTTCTTCAAAGCAATGTAGAACACTAATTATAATTACTTTTCCTCCTCTTTTATATGCTTACATGCATGTGTTATACATCAATTTTATTATATATACATGTATACAATATTTGTACCTTCTTTTCCCTTTTTATTTTTCAAATCTTTTGTCTATCAGTGAAAATTCTAGGTCAATTAAAAATTAAAATATTTCATAATATATAAATAGATCTAAATTTTATTTTATAAATCGATTTTATATTATTTTTTAATAAAATCTTTGATAAATTTTGCTTTCTCTTTCTTATCTTTGCATTTTACTAACTAATGTTGAAGGTGTGTATGTTCAGGTGGTTGTGATGAGGGTTGCTATTCACTGTGAAGGATGCGCTGGTAAAGTGAAAAAGCATCTGTCGAAGATGGAAGGTACCTAAAGTAATAATATTTTTATGAAGATAATATAATTTATAATTTTTTATTTTGAGAATGTTTAATAAATGTGATTTTAATTTGGATTTATACAATTACAAATATCATTGTGTTTTGAAATAGACAATATATACAATGTCAGGAGTGACATCATTCAGTGTAGATGTAGAGTCGAAGAGGGTGACAGTGATGGGATACATTTCTCCGGTGGGAGTTCTTCAGAGCATTTCAAAGGTCAAGAGGGCTGAGTTCTGGACTTGTTAAAAACACTGCACTAAGCATCTTCCAAATTTCTCTTTTGCTTTCACCACTACAACTTTTTATGCTTTTTGTTAGACTAATCTTCCATGACTTGGTATCATTCAAATAAAAAATATTTCAATTTCCTTACAACATTCACTGTATCCGAGTTCTTGTCCGCTTTAGAGGAACTTTTTTAGAGAAAACTCACAATCATACATTCAGTTGCACAACCGAAGATTTCAATATGATCTATCCTCCAATTCCTAAAAATCTTTCTGACTTCAGTAGATTAAAAGATAGATTTCAATGTGATCTATCCTTCAATTCCTAAAAATCTTTCTGACTTCAGTAGATTAAGAGATAAATGTGTATTTAAATTGTCATTAACTTCTACTCCTAAAGACTATATTTATCAAAAAAAATTGTTATTTTTACAACTTTATACTTAAAATTATCATAGATTCATATTTCGGTAAATTTTTCTTCTACTTTTAATACTTATAGTTGATCGTGGTTGTGAATATACCAACATTCCTAGTTTTTTTGCCAAAAATTAAAAAAAAAAAATCCAAAAAACTATACTGTATATCGAAATATTTTTTTTGAAATAAGATAGGATACCTAATTTGAAAATGGTTATTTGAGAATATTAAAAATATTTGGAGGGAAGAAAGAAAATGAAATACAGAAAAGTTTAGTCTTTGAAGAGAAATTGTTGACACAAATAAGTGAGTTTTTACTTTGTATCTCGATAAATTAACGAAAATTTATTTTTATTACATATTTTAATCTAATAAAAGTTTATTTTTGTCAAACCAACTAGCTGTTGTGGCATCAGCAATAACGAAGCGACCTTGAGATTCCCTATTTTGTATCTTTCCCTTTGTATTAATTGTGGAATCCAGCATTTCAAATTGCCTCTGCATATTATTTTTGTTATAAAATTACGAATGAATTTGAAAGGAAAATAAACAAATGAATGTGTACATAATATGACGAACAAATCAAAAACTTATATCTAGAAGTTTACTTCAATATTCAATTATTTTGTAAATTAAGATTCTGATTATGATGAGCTTTGGCACCTAGTTTTTGTTGCTATTAAAGGAGGTTTGGAAGTCCATAGTTCTATCCAAACTTCAATTCATTTTGTGTGCTTTGTAATAGAGATTAGAGAGAGATGCCAATGGTTTAGAAAATTCTGCAAATTCTCCACCTTCATTGAAGCTTCTCCACCTTCAAATTCTGCAAATTCTTATGTGGTTGAGGCCATTGAAGAAGCTCTTCTAGTCATGGTGAGTTTCAATTTTACTCCTGCTCACTTTCTTCTTCATTAAATGCTTTGAAGCTGTGATGATGGTAGCTTTTACATTTGTTTCTTTTTTGTGTTTTTTTATCCATTTTACGAAAAAATGGAAAACTGTTTATTCATTTCTAATCTTAGTTTTCATCGAAACGGAACTCAGTTTGTCTGTTTTATTCATCCGTTTTCATGGTACAAACTAAAACTATTTGAGAAATGATATACTGATTCAGTATACAATTTTTTTATTAATGATATGGGTTGATAACTAAAAAAAAATTGATAATGTATAAATAGATGCAAATCTTATTTTATAAGTTGGTTTTATAAAATTGAGTTAAATTTAAAATTTATTTCACATGATACCATAGTTTTTGTTGTATTTATCAGATTACTTATTATACTATTATCGAAATATCTATAATATATCGTCTCACGAACGAGAATTAATAGTACGCGTAAGTATTGTAGAAACTAATTGAAAGAAATAAGAGAAGGCAAAATGTTGTAGCAACTTATTAAATGCACAAAATTACAAAACTGATCTTATTCATTTTGATTCATCAGTTTTGTAATTTTGTACATTTAATAAATTACTACAACATTTTGCATATATATATATAATAATTATAATTACTGGAAAGTTATAAATTAAGAATACTAACAAATCTATAAATTGATCATTAATATAACGGTAAAATAATTTAAGAGTAATAAAATCTGAATTAATAATAATAAAATCTGAAGGGCATATTTTTCGTTTTTTTATTTTGTAAAACATGATGAGTATTGTATGACATCAAAATGGAGATTTGAAGTATGTGCTTACGCAAATTTGATGGGAAAGTGGGTGGTTAAAAAAACTTAGTGAGTGATAAATAAAATAGTGGAGTGAATTAGTCATCGACTAAGAAGAGAAAACAAACACGTGCATGCCCAACAACCTAGGGCCACGTGGACAATAACCATTGGTTCAAAACAACAAAAACCAGTGGTTCAAATTCAATGAATTTTAATTAAACATGTTTTCCTTAAGTAAACCAGTAAAAATGAAGGTAGACATATCCATATTTTTCTAGAGTTCAACTTCTAAATATATGAACTATTTTTGTTTTAATTATTTTATCATTTTTTTCTTCAAATCGAATACTCTAATTTCAAATTTATATTATTAAAAACTAATATATATAATCTTTTCTACTATTTGAATTGACATGATACACTAAGATATAATGAAAAACATATTCGTAGTTATCATAAAAAAAAGTTGAAGTTAAAAGAGAATTCTAAAAATATTATACGAATCAATTAAAAAAATCAACATAATAATGAAGATGAAATATAAATAAATAGTTTTTGAGGAACTTAAACCAAAAAATATATATTTTATCTAGTACCAATCTTTAAAAAAGATATTAATTACTCAAAAAAACTGAACTTATATTAATTATTTAAAAATTATTTGAGTTTATTATTATTACTTATTTTTATTAAGATAGGAGAGGGAAATATACAGTAATACCCTCGCATCTTTTTATAACTTCATTCACTTCGTTCAACTTTATCTCACTTTCATCTATACAATAAATTAACAAAAAATAATGCATTCAATCCTGAATTAAACTATCTAATTGTAATTAATGTTAACCTGATACACTTAATTATACATTTAAAATTAGAAGAAGAAAATATTTTAATTGAATTATATTTTTATAACAATTTAAATTAATCTAAAGTTTTAACAGAATTAAATAATAAAGAAATACTGTTACACCTGTGCCACGCGCAGTGCCAGTGATGTAGAGTTAATGAGAAACAGAGAAAGTGAACCCAAGCTCAATTATATAATTATATAATGACTATAAAATCATATAACTAGGTATTAGCATGTTAAAAAAAACTTGAATTCGTCCTAACATTTATTGATTTATTTTCTTTTAAATAATTTTTAAAAAATTATATATTAATAATATATGTGTTTTGATAAATGAAAAAAGCTTTACAATGTAAAATAATGTTTAAAGTGAAATAAGGAGTTTTAATGTTAATGATGTTTTTATTTTTTGGGGTTGAAGTTGCATTTGAGGTAGAAAATAAGTGGTAGTGGGTTGTTGAGATTTGAGAAGTGATGAAAAAATATATCATCCATATCACTAATCATTAAATAAATATTTAGAATAATTAATTAATATATTAACTAAATTAAATACTAACTTAAATATTTAAAAAATTATTTATATTTAAAGTAATTTTTATTATTAATAAAAATTTATAAAATATTTTGTAAATTGATATCTAAATTAGTTACCAGAGTTTTAACTACTAAAATTTTAAATTTTAAATTAACTTTTAAAAAATTAATAACAATTAATTTAAAATATAAAATAGTAAATAGTTAAAATTTTGATAGATAAAGATTAGATATTAATTTAAAAATTATTTTATAATTTTTTATTAATAAGAGAAACTACTTTATATATCAATAATTTTTTTAATTTATAAAATGATTTCTAATTTAGTTATACAGTAATTATTTTGTTTCTAAAAATAATTTTTATTTAATTATTTTTTTAATGATTCAATGTTCCTCCTTTATTTTTTTACGTAGTTTACTAAACTTTATGATTTTCTTTCGGTAATATTAAAAGTAATTTCTTTGCTAAATTTTAAAAAAAAATAAGAAAAAACACATGATGCAAACTATAACATAAATGTAGTGGAAACTATAAATATAAAAATTTGGATAGTTGGACCAAATTCATTTCAATCACAATGTTTGCACCTTACTAAACATTAATAATAAAATCTACAGTTAACATTTATTAATATATTATATGTCAAAATGCTTCAAAATGTAATATATATGAGTTTTATTGTGCATTTTCCTAATTTGTACAAAAATATAGTACATATAAGTTAAAAAATAATACAAATTTATTTGCCAAAGAATATAAATAAACTGTTAAATATCTATATCATTTCGTAATTATTTAAGTTTAATTAACTGTTTTAATTCAAGTTTTAAAATAATAGTTGTCTTAACTATTCAACATATATCATACAAGTTTCTTATAAGAATTGTTTGAGAATAAAAAAAACATTTTAATATAAATAATACACTTCTTAAATATAAAGCTTTATTCAATTTATAAATAACTTTTTTTTTAAAAAATTAAACAACTTGTATAACTTATATTACAATAAATTGTTTCTATTATAAATACTCTTAAGCGCTCCGTAAATTTAAAATTATCATAATAATTTTTTTCTGGTCACTTAGTAGTCTTGTTTATTTCGTATATAATTTTTTTTATGGTGAGTAATCATTTTTATACTTGAAAGAGTAAATTGGTAGTAATAATTTTTGAAAAAGCTACAAATATAATTTTATCCCTAAATATGTAAAGTACAAATTAATCTTGAATTTTAAAACATATATATATTGTTAAATCAGTTTTTAAAAACGTACAATTTAATATAAAATCATTCTTAAACATTACAGCTTAATGAAAATATGGTATCATCGCAATACTTAATAACGAAACATAATTATTGCAATTTTAACACTAAATATTTTAAAAAAAAAGTAATTTGACTCTCAAGAAATTGCAGTTTGAAAGATCAAAATGACTACGAACTCAATTTTCACTGTAAAAATTATTTATGTGCTAAGCAAATTAGCAAAACACAAATTTTTATTTTTATTTTTTTAATCGTTTAAAACTTTGCATGTGTATTAGAAATTTAATACTTTTAAATGAAGAAAATAATAATGAAACTATTAAATCGAGAAACGTGATTTTAAAGTTATAGTTAAAGCATCTAAATTTCCTTTTGAATTTTGTTTGAACGAACCTTGGTCCTAAAATTTAATCTTGCATAGTCCTTACATAAGAAAACTAAACATATTTTAATTATTTTTTAGCACAATGATTCTAACATGTTTAGTATAAATAATTTAAAAAAAAAATTGTTTAGAAGAAAAATAAATAAATGGTTAATTATTAATTTTATAATATCTAGAAAAATCTTCCATTAAAGTATGTTGGTATGCCAGTTAATTTAAGATTCTAGATCTTAAATAAGATTTTGAGTTATAAGAATAAACACATAATTTCTCACATTAAAAAAAAAACTTTGGTTTCAAATAAACATTCTATAAAATATATGTTTTTAAGTTAAAGCGTGAATAATATATCATTAAATAAGATTATAATACTCTTCCATTGGAGAAAAAATGGATATAAAATCTTAAAACAATATTATAGTGAGACTTAAAAAAAAGTTAAATTAAAACCATTTTATTTTATCTACCATAGAGATCCATTTAAACTTAAAAAAAAAAAAAAAAAAAAAAAAATTAAAAAAAAAACAATTTATTTTTTTAACCAAAAAAATTCAATCAAACTTAAAAAAAAAAAAAAAAAAAAACATGTTTAGTGATATTGCTTTATGCATTTTGTATTTACGAGAATTTAGTAATTGTTTTGAACCTCACAACAACTACATACGATGAATCTATATTTATTTGTTGGGTGAAGACAAAGTTAGGTTGAGAATAAAGTTCAAAGATTATGCAACTATGAATGGTAAACATCAAAAGTGTTATAGATATCATAACAATGGACTAGGACTAGGTAGATATATAATTTATACACTACAAGAAAATCATGAAATAGAAATCAATTTATAGAAACTAAAATAATTAGTTGCAATAGTAACTAAATTAGAGACCATTTTAGAAACTAAAAATAAATTTGGTTTATAAATTAGTTTCTATTATGTTCTATTATTGTTAAATAGTTTATAAATTGGTATCTAATTAGCAACCAAGGTTTTTGCTACCAAATTTAAAAACTAAATAATTGGTAGTTAAAACTTTAGTTGCTAATTTGATACATATTTAGAAACTATTTAACCATAATAGAAAATAATAGAAACTAATTTAGAAACCAATTTTTTTTTTTTAGTTTCTAAAATGGTCTCTATTTTAGTTCCTATTGTAACTAATTATTTTGATCTCTACAAATTAGTTTCTATTTCATAATTTTCGTGTAGTGATATATGTTATCAAATCTAGGGTTTGGCCTATCTGTTTTTTTTTTTTTTAGATTTGGAGGGTGATATCTAAATTAGTTAAACACACAAATTTCAACTAATAGAAAAAAATGGTAGAAAGATATTAGATTGCTACTTGCCAGCATTCTCTTGTTTTTATTTAAATTTCACCTAAATTTTTACTTGTATAATGCAACAAAAAAGTTACTAAGTTACATATAAAAATTCTTTGTAAAATATAATTTTCAATTTTAAATATAAATTTCGTGACATTTATCCCTTCGACTGCATAAAAAAAAATCCAACGTTGTAACGGAAAACCCTAATGAAACTATAACTTTTAATTACATTATCGTGAATTTTCTTCCTGGTGTAACTCCCTTTTTCAACTTTGTAATATAGATTATGACTTGCTTCCCTTTTTCTTAACTTTTTTGTTTTTTTAATCACTTTCTTTAAATAATTACAAATTTACAAAGTTAACTAAAATTTCGAGGTAGATATTAAAATGCATTTACCTTAAAAGCTATAAAATTATGTAAAGAATAATATTTTAACTTTTTTAATAAAATACCTTTCCTTTAAAAGTTTTAATAAAATATATAGCCCAAAGAACATCATTAGAAATGAATAAAGGATAAGATTTGGAAGATGATATTGCTCTGTTTGAAATAAAAAAAAAAAAAAATTGGAGGTAAAAGTGGAAAAATATTATTGGAACATATAAGATTCATAAAAGAAATTCATGGCTATTATCGAGAGTGAGCATTTTAGTTGATTTTTTAATAAGAAATAACTCATAATTTTTGTTGAGAATTTGAAAGAGATTGAAGTGGATGTGAAATCTTATCTTATTATTTTTTATATTTTTTATATAAAAGTTAAGTTACCTTTTAAGTATATTTATTTATTATTTTTTATTAATAAAAAAATCGATAGAATAAGATGTCTAACAATTGTTTTTTAGAAATGTATGATTAGAATTATTTTAATTTAATGTGATTAATAGCGTTACACAATCAATGGAGAAAATGTTTATTAGGATGGTAGGGTATGTGGCAGTGACAAAACTTGAAGGATTATTCTTTTATCACCAAACCATGCATTCCTCGAGGATTTTAAAATCTTAAGGTTTTATAAATAAAAATCAAATCATTTTTTTCTTGCAATCATGGGATGCATGTTTATGATAATGTTTCATTAGTTCATTAAGTAAATCAAACCAAAAGAAAGATGAAAAAAATAATATTATGTAGAGAAATACCTAATTATATAAACTCAACATGGAAAACACCAAAGTCAAATTGGAGATATAGAGGAAATTGAATAGAATGAAAATCACTTAAGTTAAATTTTAACATGAAAAAAAATCAATAAAAGAGTATTGTATTAGATTCTATATTATATTTAAAAATTACTTTAAATCTAACTCTTTCTTATTATTAAATAATCTTGTAAGTAAAGATTATTCCATTTGTATATTTTATATTAATTTTATCTATAATTATCACTATAAAAAAATTATTAAATAAAAATCAATATTTAGAGACCAAAATAATTAGTTGCGTAACTAAATTAGAGAACATTTTAGAAATTAAAAAAAGTTGGTTTCTAAATTAGTTTCTTTTATTGTTAAATAATTTGTAAATTGGTATCTAATTAGCAACCAAGGTTTTAACTACCAATTATTTAGTTTCTAAATTTGGTCTCTAAAACCTTAGTTGCTAATTAGATACCAATTTAGAAACTATTTAATAATAATAAAAACTAATTTAGAAACCATGGTTTGTTTTAGTTTCTAAAATGTTCTCTAATTTAGTTACTATTGCAACTAATTATTTTGGTCTCTAAAAATTGGTTTCTATTTCATGATTTTCTTGTAGTGTAATACTAACAACACATCTTTCATAATACATTTTGTATTATATTTTTAACATACTATTTATTATTGAATAAAATTTATTAAAAATGTAAAAGCCACGAGTATGATTCATTAAATAGATTATAAATCCAATTTTTTTTGTAATTTTAGATAATTCAACCAATAAAAAAATAATATATTTAACAGAATATATTATTAACACTTTATTTTTCTTATTTTATAGTCTCTAACTAGACATAGAGAGATGAACATGCCCATTCATGTGCATGCATTAAATTAGCATTGCAACAAGTAGGTTATAAAGCTATCATCATACTCAAAGGTTTAATTTTATTAATTAGTTATAAGATTAACTTCACATAACATTCTGATTAAGAGATCAAATGATAATTAACTTAATAAAAAAAATCACTCATCAAATATCTCATAATTTTGTATTTTAATTCATTTGCATGGATGAAAGTAAGTGGAAATTATAAAGAATGCAAGAGAGTCATTATCCATAAATAACAACATGGAGTAAGTAATATTGTACATAATAAGTGATTTGGTCTTAGTTTTATTATTTCAAGATAACGGATTAATAAAAAAAACCACACGAAAATAATGAAATAATAAAATAAATCTTCATGTTGGAGATGAAATCGATGAGTCCCTTCCCCAGTTAAGTTCTTCATTTTTATTTTTTTTTAAAATAGTTGTTTTTCGTCAGACTTTTGCTTAGGAAACATCAAACATACGATAGCGTGAATAATAATTCAGTTGAACCAATTTTTAAAGAAAGAGTTGCAGCTTTATAATTTAAGTTTTTATTTCTCAAAATAATTAACCATAACCTTTGAGTAGCCACTTTTAATGACTATTTGCGTGGTTAAATATTTATTATTTACTTCTATATAATCATTTTAAAGATCTAAGAAATTATATACTAGTAACAACTTCCTCAGCACACTTTCTTCAACATGTATAGCATATAAAGAAACATTAAATTTTAGTTTTTTTTTAAAAAATAATAATAATAATTTAAAAAGCAATTCTCTTTTAAAAAAACACAATGAGGGTACCCATAATTGTGTAACATTTCTTACAACAAAGATTGAGAGAAAATGGAATTTAAAGAAAGTACAACATGTAATAAATAAGTAATATAATTATGAGATAGAATAACAAAATATTTATTATATAAGTTACTGCAAATAAATTATCCTTATATATAATGTATTTAATTATCTGTCTCATTCCAGAGTATAATATGACGTATATAATCTCTCAACAAAAGCTGCAATTGTATTTTTAGTCAACGATATGCAAATTGCTGTGCTGTAATCTCAATTATAAATTAATAGTCAACGCCTTAATTCCCTTCATTTTTTCATGAACTTGGACACAATATTGTCCACATTCATTCAAACCCAAACCTATTATAAAATACTACAGATTTTTGGTTTTTACTATTTTTTTAATATAAATTCTCCTAATCAAACCTTTATAACAACTTATAGTTTTACTATTTTCCCTCTATAATCAATATTTTCTAATTTATTAGCTTTTTAAAAAAAATAAATTATGTTTCCTTGCTAAATTCAGTGGATTTTATTGGGCTTTTAATTTAAAGAGTGTAATGAGTTATATTTTCTTTAAGATATATCTGATTGGCATGTGAATTCAAGTACATTTTTTGTACAACTAAAGCCACCAAATAGGGAAATAACTCTTGGTACTTAATATGTTTCAATTGTAGTTTCTTTATGTATTTACTTAGTATTGCTAAATTTAATGCAAAGAATATGTTAGTTGCTGTGTTTTAAATTGTTACAGGTATAATAAAAGAAAAAAAAATATTGAAAATATTACAATATGGTAAATGCAATGATTAATCATCCCTTGTTATTGTTTATCTTTAGATAGCAAAGTTGCAGGTGTAAGTTTTTATATAAACTAAAAGCACTTGAAGAATATTGAAAAATGTTAGAAGTAACAAGTCAAATATAATAAGTGAATAATTTCTTAACAAGCCACGCTTAGAAAACTGAGAAAAGTAAACATTAATAATATTATACTTCACTGAGATTTTTTTTGTAAAATAATATATACTTGTAAATATAAATATCTTAATTAAACATATTATACAGACAATACTCATTTTTATTCTTGAACAATCTAAAATATATAAAAATCAAATTTTATTTCTAATGAAAAATAATTAGATTTAATTTTATATCTAGATAGTATCATGATGGAAAAGCCAAGTGAAACTCTTGTTCAGTCATTTTTCACACATTGCTTTGTGACTTGTCTCTACCTAAAAGCGAGTCCTACAACGTTCAATGAATGATGAATAATCAACAAAGCAACATTGGAGAAGAGAAAAAACACACTCCCACCCAATGTGAAAATTAATTGATAATCATGGTCAATGGCAATAATTAACCTTATCTAGGTGTTATTAATCAGAAGAAGTTCTAGTGAGAATTGGCTTTGAAGTGTTGTGTACCATAACCCCTTTTTTATGTTTGGTTCAACCTTTTAACCCTCCCAAGTTGGTGAGGTGTTGACTTGCATTAATAAATAGAACTAGAATTTGTTTAATTGAAGTTGAGCCTCACACATTACATCAATTAAAGTTGACATTTCCCATCACTGCTCATTTCAGATCCTATATAAGCACTTGTCTCATCACAGAAACAACAAGAAGTTCGTGCAGTATCAAGCTTGTAACATCATTTGGTACTTTGAGTGTGTCTTATGGTCAATTATTTGCATTTAAGAAAGTTCCCATGACAAAATGTGACCATGCAGAAAACAGAATGCATAACTAAAAAGTGTTGTCTGGTTTGCAGGTGAAACGTTAAATGAGTCAGCGTGTGAGTGACGAGGCTGCGAAAAAAGCCATGGGGGAAATAACAAGTGGGGCATCTTCACGTAGGCATGGAGATTCTTTGCCAAATATTCACAAGGTGGGATCTCCTCCTAAGCAGACACTTCTCCAAGAGATCAAACATTCTGTGGTTGAGACTTTCTTCCCAGACAAACCCTTACACAAATTTAAAGGCCAATCTCCCTTTAGAGTCTTTCTACTATGCCTGCAATCTCTCTTCCCCATTTTTGAATGGGGCAGAGATTACAATCTTAAGAAATTCAGGGGTGATTTCATTTCTGGACTCACCATTGCAAGTCTCTGCATCCCTCAGGTGAGCTTGCTCTATCAGTTGTAACTAAATGTGTCTTTTATGATAACTTTCTAACATGTAAATGCATGGCAGGACATTGCATACGCAAAGCTTGCGAATTTGGAACCCCAATATGCACTATGTGAGAATCTTGATTTGTTTTAAGAAAAATCTTGCATCTTAGTCTTTTAGTTTCATGACTTGGCTTTCCTTCACTGTGTGCAGACACAAGTTTTGTGGCTCCTCTTGTGTATGCTTTCATGGGAAGCTCGAGGGATATTGCCATTGGACCTGTAGCTGTTGTGTCCCTCTTGCTTGGGACTATGCTGAGCGATGAGATCAGCGACTTCAAAAGTCATGACTACCTGCGTCTTGCATTTACTGCCACCTTCTTCGCAGGAGTCACTCAAATGGCACTTGGTGTTCTCAGGTATATAGTAAATATGTTTAACATCACACATAAATTAGAGTATTTTATAATAATAAGTGAGTATAAACGTCATCTCATAAGTCGATTTTATGAGATTGAGTTAAGTTTAAAATTCAATTCTTATCCTATTATCTTTCATCTCATAAGTCGATTTTATGAGATTGAGTTAAGTTTAAAATTCAATTCTTATCCTATTATCTTTCATTCATTGTTTTACTGCTTTGCCTAAATCCTTCTCGTCTTGTGTTACAATCTAAACGTGAATTTTGCAGGCTTGGTTTCTTGATTGACTTTTTGTCTCATGCTGCCATTGTGGGATTCATGGCTGGAGCTGCCATTACAATTGCACTGCAACAGCTTAAGGGATTGTTTGGCATAAAAGACTTCACCAAGAAAACTGATATTGTTTCTGTCATGCGCTCGGTGTTTAAATCAGCACACCACGGGGTAAGGTTTCACTTTGCTTAGAAATTCACTTTAAAATGGGGTTGGTATTTAATTTGCTTTAATCTTTGCTTGCAGTGGAATTGGGAGACACTAGTCATTGGATTAGCATTCTTGGCTTTCCTTCTTGTAACCAAGTATATTGTAAGGATGCCAACAATAACTTTCCTTCTTTGATGCCCTTTTTCTTGGAACTTTCATCATCATAACATAACTTCACTGTTGCAATGAACAGGCTAAAAAGAATAAGAAACTCTTTTGGGTGGCTGCAATTTCTCCTATGATATCTGTCATAGTGTCTACCTTTTTTGTGTTCATTACCAGGGCAGACAAGAAAGGAGTGGCAATTGTAAGTAGCATAAAATTGTGGGAGTGGTCGAAACAAAATTAAGCACTGTGAAACTAAAAGTATGTTATTTCAGGTGAGACATGTTAAGCAGGGTGTGAATCCAGCATCTGCCAATGAGATTTTTTTCAGTGGAAAATACCTAGGAGCCGGTATTCGGATTGGTGTGATAGCTGGTATGGTAGCTCTAACGGTAAGCATCTTTCAGTTTCCTACTTTAGACAAGCAAAATTCCTTTTCTTTTCATACTCTTGCAGCTAAATTCCTCAAATTTCAGGAAGCTGTAGCAATTGGGAGGACATTTGCTGCCATGAAAGACTATGCACTGGATGGTAACAAAGAAATGATAGCAATGGGAGCCATGAACATTGCTGGTTCTCTAACATCTTGCTATGTGGCTACAGGTACAACTATTAAATCGTGTTTTAGTCTCTTATGAACTTTAAGTCGAACTTAACTTCATAAAACTGACTTATAAAATGAGATTTGCACCATTTATATACTATAAAATGCTCTAATCTTTAATTGATGTGAGATCTCCAACATTAAGAAGTGAATTTTAAGTCTAATTCTCTTTTATACAACTTTGTTCTACCTAAAACTGTCATATTAATAGGAGTTTTTTCTGATCTTTATGTAGGCTCATTTTCTCGGTCGGCAGTGAACTACATGGCCGGTTGTAAAACTGCAGTATCGAACATCGTTATGTCCATGGTTTTGTTATTGACTCTGCTACTCATTACGCCGCTATTTAAGTACACTCCAAATGCGGTGCTTGCTTCCATTATAATAGCTGCAGTTCTAGGCCTTGTGAACATTGAAGCCATTATTCTTCTATGGAAGATTGACAAGTTCGATTTTGTTGCTTGCATTGGAGCCTTGTTTGGTGTTGTCTTCAAAAGTGTTGAGATTGGCCTTCTAATCGCGGTAATAAGAAGATTGGTGTTGTCTTTTTTGCATATTCGATTTGGCCACATTTACTTATCCTTCCTTATGCAGGTGGCTATATCTTTTGCCAAAATTCTTTTACAAGTGACAAGACCAAGAACTGCAGTACTAGGGAAGCTTCCAGGAACTACTGTTTATAGGAACGTTCTGCAATACCCCAAAGCAACCCAAATTAATGGCATGCTCATTGTGAGGGTTGACTCTGCAATCTACTTCTCAAACTCCAACTATATCAAGGAGAGGTAAATCACTGCTTTCATTTTATGTTAAGAAAATCTAGATATTGCTTTACTCATCTAATTTAAGCTTAAATAATTTCATCACTATTAGAACTATTAGATGATAAATCATATATTCTAGATTTTAGTTGTACAAAATCTAATAATCTCAATTTTTTTTAGCATCCTGAGATGGCTGAGTGGTGAAGAAGCCCAAAGGGTAAAAAGTGGACTGTCCAGAATAGAATATGTCACTGTTGAGATGTCACGTAAGGGTTCCTAAGAAATCCTGTTTTTCAAGAATAATTTTCATGAATTAATGAACTTATTAGTCACTCTACCATATTATTCTTGCAGCTGTTACTGATATTGACACCAGTGGCATCCATGCCTTTGAAGAGTTATTCAAGAGCCTTCAGAAAAGAAAAGTCCAGGTAATAAATTAATGAATAACTAATAATCATAGATTTAACCTTTTCTGGGTACTGATCTTGTTCTGTTCTGTGCTCTTAAAATTTGCCAAAAATGATAAGGAATTCCAAGGTCCATGTCTGTCCTATATTATATTTGCTTGACAGTGATATAGTTTAAGTGAACTAATTAATTAAATGAGTTTGTTACGTGCAATCAATGTCATCAATAATAGCAATAATAATAATCACATGCATTAGAAAACAACTTGTAGTAATTCTGAAGACATTAATCTCTTTTGTGTGTTTCACAGCTTATCTTGGCAAACCCAGGGCCAATTGTGATAGAGAAGCTCTGTGCGTCAAAGTTAACAGACTTAATAGGAGAAGATAAAATATTTCTAACAGTGGCTGATGCTGTTTCAACTTTTGGTCCAAAGGGTGAAGGAGAAGTATGAGAGTTGAAGTCAAAGGTGAAGTAAAGGGTCGGAAATCAAGTGTTGAAGGAAATGTTTAGAAATGGCATGAGCAATAGTTGTGTTTGGTTTTGTTCATTCTATACACAGATTTATAAAAAGAAAAGGAAAAGAAAAGTATGTGATGGTTTGACTGTACTGTAGGTTGTGTGTAAGTAATTATTTTGTTTATGTAACACATATGCTCATTTGTTGCAGAAGAAAGAAAATTGAGTTGATGATTTCATGTATGGAATGTGACAGATAAAAACTGGTTTAAAATATGATATACTTCAATCACCATCAACAAATGAATGGAATATAATTTTCCTTAAAATATGTTGTATAAAATTTCCATAACCTTTGAGAAAAAAAAAAAAAGAGTGTTCATAACATAAACTTTGAAAAAGTAGAATGTTCATAAGTTGAAAGTGACATTCTGTATTGTTGTGTGGTTGGCTTTTGGGATGTGGAAATGGTACTGTCACATTCTGTACTGTTCTCATTTAATATCATCTTCACCTTTCTAACTTTATGCACACCCAAATCTTCTGCTATGTCATAAATAATTGTTTAAGAATGGTATTAAATAAAATTCATTGCAATATTTATTATTCTTAACTTCTATATTAATTAAGTATTAGTTCTTTCTCACGTATTTATCAAGTTGTGTCAAACATTTCTTTGAATAAGTATTTTTTAAAATTCTTCTACTAAAATATTCTTATATTTAAAAAATATTTATTAACATATATATATATATACCTATTAATAACTTCACACACCTTAACTAACAACAATCATCTGTCACCATATAAAAAAAATATTATTAAAAAGAAATACAAAAAAATATGGGAGAACTAAACCGAAACTAACATATTAACAAAAATGGTACATACATAGATAATATATACCTATTAATAAAGAATTTTAAGCAAAAACTAGACAAAAGTCTATTATATCAATGAAAATACTTTTTATGAACAAAGTTTAAACTAACAAGCTTATCATTACATAAATTTCCTTCTGTATCATCACTAATTATACTTGATATGAATGTTAATATTAATTATTTCATTTTTTTCATAATAATTAAGCATTATTGGATCAGTAATCTCTTATGAAGTCATAAGATTTGTACTATGCATGAATTAGCCAAATAAAACAAAGTTAAACTCTATCTTCCATTATGAAATAACACTTGTAACGCCCTCGTAGTTTTGGAGGCAGTTCTACTTAATAAACAATTTACGATGTGGTTACGATTATATATTATAATTATAAATTATTTTTATATTTAATGACTACATAGTTAAACAAAACAATTCATTTTCTGATTTGGAACTCATTCGATTGACTACAAGGAAAAAAAAACAATTGCAAATTCACACAACACATTGGTTTTCAACTTTTATAATGGAAGGGTGATCACACTCTAATTTTTTTTATTATCAATATCCCTTTCCCTCCTTTTTTTTTAATAACATAAGTACATATGAACTACCTTTCACAACAAGAAACATTACCTCTAGATTTTTTTGTTTGAAGTGTCCTCATCATATATAAATTAGAATAGATATTAAAAAAACATTTCCATTAAAAAAATCAATGAAAAATCCTCAATTTCTTGTTTTTTTTCATTTTTATTTATATATTATTTTAAAGTTAAAATAATTATTATTTGAAGATCACACGTGAACTATAAATTAGAACATTTCATATTATATAAAACATTAAAAATTATAACATTTCATATTATATAAAACACTATAAATTATAACATTTCATAGTATATAAGCAAGTGCAAACCTCACATTGTAAGCGGTTTATAAATTAGAACATTTTATATTATATAAAACACTAGAAATTATAACATTTCATATTATATAAAACACTAGAAATTATAACATTTCATAGTATATAAACAAGTGCAAACCTCACATTGTAAGCGGTTTTATAATATTGAGTTATACTTAAAATTCATCTTGAGTTAGATTTCAAGCTCATTTTTTAATATGATATGAGAATTATTTAGTCTAATGAGAGTTTGTTGGTTTTATCAAGTTATCCTTATAAAGTTAAGTTAATTTTAAAATTCACTTATTAATAATAATAGAAATCATTAACCATAAATTTATTATAAAATTGATATGTTTAAATTTAATTTCTATTAAATATTTTCATGAAATATAATTTAAAAATTTAAAAATGTTTATTAATTATAAATTTGAGATGTCTGATTCCATGAGAGAATGATATGAGCTAACGTGTAAAGCTCATTTTAGAGGTACCAATATGGACAGTTTGGCCCGTTTAGATTGGATCTGTGTTGGGCTCACAAGTTTAATGTATGCGTATTTCTTCCTGCATCCCATATTTTCTTTCTCCACCCTCAAAAATAATGAAAATATTAATTTTGGATGCTACCAATATAATTTTTTATTCCATTATGTTGGACTGTATAATCTGAAATAAAAGAATTCATAAATTTTAACTTGAATAAGCAGAAATAGCTATGAATATAATCAGACATCAAAACAGATTGTACAATTAAAAAGAAAACATAATAACAGAAGAATCTGCTACCACTCTTTCTAAGTTTACTATTTCAGATTAATACCAAAACTATTTTAATGACTATTTGAAATCATGAGTTAGCTCATATTTATTATATGAATAGCATATCATGCATTTAACTATTTATTTATATGAATGACATTGGAGAAAATAACATTTCTGACAGTGGCTGATGTTGTTTCAACTCTTGGTCCAAATGATGAAGGAGTATTATGAAGAAAATAAATAACTATAATCAAGTAGCAGTTAAAATATATGTCATATTTGAAAGATATATCATAGTCTCACAGTACTTTTATAAAACTTTTTTTTTTTATAAAGTTTTCGTGTTAGGCATTACTATGCAACTTGACATCTCAGTTAAGCTGACACCTCAAGTAACAACAATCATACATGAAAAAAAATATTATTAAAAAAAAGAAAAAAAAATGCAAAAATAGGGGGACTAGACCAAAATCCATATGTTAACAAAAACGATACATAGGTAGATTATACCTATTCATAAATAATTCTAAGAAGAGACTAGTTGGGAGTCTATTATACAATGAAATGATTCTCTATGAATAAATCTTAAATTAGCCAACTTATCAGCACACGCATTCCTTTCACGAAAAATATGAGTTACCCTAAACTTGATTGTCCCACAAAAATTAAGACAAGTATTTCATCGATTCTGAAGCATCCACAGAACATTAGTCCTAGCAGTAAACGCAGCACAAACCAAGACAGAATCACATTCAAGCCAGACATTAGTAAGTCCCATTTTCTGAGCTTCCTCCATAGCATGTATAACTCCATAAAACTCAGCAACCAAAGCAGTTTGAACTTCAAGAAATGCTGAAAAAACACCAATAAATTCTTCCATACTCCCACGAAAAATATCTCCACAAGTAGCAAGACCAGGATACCCCTAGCAGCCCCATCAGTATTAATTTTGACCCAAGACCAGGATACCCCTAGCAGCCCCATCAGTATTAATTTTGACCCAGGTGAAGGAAATTTCCTGAACGAAGAAGACGAAGAAGTTTACCATAGTCTCACAGTACTTCAAGGTGCTCGTTACTCTGTTTCTGAGCATAGTGTTATGCAAATTTTTAATAGATAGTTCTGCTTGGTTATCTTCGATTGATTTATGCTTTATAACCCCGAGTTGATGTGTAAAAGGAAAAGGGAAACAAAATGTGTTGTGTTTATCTTCCTTTGTGGGAATAAATATATTAGTAATGATCTAATTTTATTTTTTAATCGGCTAGTAGTGATCTGCATAGTTGCAGAAGAAGAAACAAATTTGACTTCATGATTTGATGGATAAAGTTGAATATATATGGAAGTAGCAAGAAAAATAGAATTATTATAGATATTATTACACGATACATATGAACCAGTGTAGTTGAACTAATCTTGCGCAATTTGTAGTATTGAAAAACTGAACTACAAATTACTGCGTATACAGAGACATTCAAACACATGACTGATCCAAAACTATTTCTGATGTTTTTTCAATTCATGTTTTGTGCTCTGACTCTGCAACCCCACGAACCCTCCCTCTGTGCCATGCGTGTGTGAGACTTTCTCTTCAACTCAACCACCTGCTCCTGCCACCTACTTCTCCACCTCTCATCTGCCACACTTTTCTTGCTTCTCAAACCCAACTCATAATCATAATCTGCTCGAAGCTCTGGATTCGACAAGGTGGCGTAGGCTGCGTTCAGTTGCACAAACATCCTCGTCAACTCTTCTTTCTTGGAACCATCATGGCACACGTCAGGGTGGTACTGAAGAGCCATTGATCTATAGGCCTTCTTTATGTCATCTGTGGTTGCACTCACGGGACTCAAACTGAGAACCTTGTACAAGTTCTCCTCCACACATGGCTTGAGTTTTGTGGCTCTGCATGAAACAGAGAACTTGGTACGAGGAGGTTGTGTTTGGTGTTTTTTTGAGAGTGGAAGCATGTGAGTGGTGGCAGGGTTTGAGGTGAATCTGAGAACATCCATTGCTCTGAATCTAATTGCAGTATTGGGGACTCTGCTTTCCACTATGTGGGGTACATATTTATAAGAGCTTGGACATTTCTAGAACCTCTATTCAAATCTTACACTCTTAAATACTAATCTAAGGAAAACAAGCTTAGATTTCAACAAAGAAATGTATATTTAACTATTCCTACACGTTTTCCTTTTTATTTACCCTCTCTCAATTTTTTTCCAAGATAAATTCAATAAATATCTGTTAGAAAAGTATTAAAATGATTCTGATATCATATTGCGAAGTTGACTATTAAGTCTAACTCAATCCTATAAAACCGATTAAAGAGGTTGATATTTACACTCACTTATATACAATGAATTGTCCCCATCTCTAGTCTAGTTGATGGGATCTCCAACAAACAATTCTTTTAAATAGGTGTGTGCATCGAAAACACAATACTCTTCTTCAAAATCAATATTTGTATAACATTAGGATATCAATAAAAAAATATTTAATATATATAAATCTTTATTTTATTATCAATTTATATAATTTATAATTATATAATAGATAAATAAAATAAAAAAACTAAAATATAATTAATACATATAATTTTTTTTATTCGGATAAATTTAATTCTTAAATCATTGTCTACTAGATAGTTGTGGTGATATATATTAATAGTGATATCTATAACCTTCCAGTAACTCAATTTGGTGTATTTTGATTTTAAAAATAAGTGAGGTATATGTATAGTAAAACACGGTTACTGAGAGAAACTTTTCTTTATAATTTAAAATTGCTTTCTTTATAAATAAAAACGGTTTGTGTTGATAAATCCATTGCTTTAACATCTTGCATGCGTTTTCTCTAGTTTAGTTTAGTTTAATAATATTTTTATTACTCTTAAATTAATAATATTGATATATATTTTTTACGTATTAAACAAAATTGTATATGTAATTTGTATGCCGTAAAAAAAAGTGTATAAAAATGGATAATGGATGAATTTCAAAACACGCATTGAGGAATGGTCTTGAGTCTAAGTGGAATGTTCTGATTTTAGTTACATTACATCACAGAAAGAATGAAAATAAGAAAATTTTGCTCTCTTTAAACAAGAAAACAAACAAGAAAACGTAAGAGAAAGTCTTTAACTTTCGTCAATTTTCAACAAGCAATCACTCTCACCTATACAAAATTATATTACTGTCTCTGATTCTAGAATCACTATTTTAATTCTTCTTCTTTTTTTCTTCCTTTAATATTTCTACTTTAAAACATTACAACTTTACCCACTTTATTCTGATTCAATCGAACTCTAGATTTAGCATATTTATTTGACATGTTAAAAAAACAATTTAACTAATTAAAATTAACAAATAAACATTATCAAAATTATAAGTTTTTTAAAATTAAAATTGAACTATGAAAAATAAAAAGTTATTATATTTGTTTGGTTGGTTATATGTATCTTTCTTCTCTGCCTGCGTGCAGCAGTCACTAGTCAAAAAATGCTCATTTGATGTCAGTTTATTGCAAACTTTTCTAGAGATTTGGATCGTCTGCATTTAGTACCAGAACTGGGAATATCTTATCCATTAAAAAACTATATGATTTAAATCTGATCCATTAAATAATTATTGTTTTAGCGGTTGGGTTTATAATTGCACTACGCGGTGTGGAACTTATTTTTGAAACTGTAGAGAATCTAATCCTGTGAAGGAGCGCGTGAAGAAAAAGATGAGGCTTGAAAAGTTGAAATGAAAAAAGATTCTGTATACGATATGATTTCTCAACAGTTTCAAAATTAAAATAAACTTCTTAGTTAGTCATTAATTTTATCCAATTACTTTTAATATTAATTATACATTCTTTTATTTCCCATCGTTAATATTTTATTATTCACGTCATTTAATGATTTTTAGATAAGCACATATATTAATGTATTTCATTTACTATTAAACATAAAAAAAAATCATAAGAGAAAATTAAAAAAAAAATATGTAAAATATATTAATAAGTGGAGTCTTGTAGGAAATATTCAAAATACTTAACGTATTATACTTAGTAAAATCAATAATTAATTTGTAATTTGTTTGAGTAATTTATAAGTTACTTTGATACCAGATAAATATTTAGTAACTTATTTAACGCGTTTTCTTCACAGTGTTATTACTTCTAGAAGGAGAACTGCGTATAGATTATAACTGAACAAAAATTGGAAATAAAATAAAATAAATAATAAAAACACTAAAATCGATATTTGATTATGAAATTTTCGTAATTATTACATTTTAATATAATTGATTTTCTAATATTGTTATTATTATTTTATAATGTAGTTTTTTATTAAAAATTTATAATAATTTTTTATTTAATTAAAAAATTGTTCTAATTATAATTTATATTTATTCGATTATTTTGTATTTTTTATATACTTCAAATTAAAGGAAGTTGAACATATAAATTTAATTAATTAATTTTATTTAATAATTAAGTAAGGGATAAAATCGATTTATTCTCTCATCCACTCAAATGCTAAATTGACATATTGGTTGAGCTACCGAATACTCTCCTAAACAACCAACTCACATGGAAATAATAATTGCTTAATTTGTAAATAAAAATATTTAATATTAGAAATCAACAATAATAACACTACAAATATAATAAAAAAAATTATATGTAAGGATTTATAATTATTCTGTAAAAAAATAAATTAAAAAGAATCCTTGCATATTTGTTAGAGAACAATTTTAAAATAGCATCCTCAAATTAAAAAAAATATACACAAAATATTTTTATTATTATTTTAGTATAACAATTTTTTTACATAAATACAAGCATTACTAAAAGCATAAAATGTTGTATTTGTGAATTTTACTATATTACATTATACTTTTTAAGATTTTTTTCCAACTTTTCCTTTAACAAGAAAAGTTTTTATAAAACTTATATTTTCATTAATGTTTTATTTTAGCATCTTGAATCTTAAATTTTATTTTTATTCACAATAGTCTTTTTATTACTTTTTAAAAAGAATAACATTTTATTTTAAAAAATCAATAAGTAAACAATTATTTCTTATTAAACCCAAAATAGTTATAAAAATATTTACTTTTTGGAAGTGTTATTCTCTGTAAATATGGGAGAATATTTTTGCTTTATTTTACTAAGTTGAATATGCTTTTTTTTCTTAGTACTATAATATAAAATTAATTTTTTTTATGGTTAAAATTTTAGATCTTGTAGTATAAAATTAATTAAAATATGTTTTTTATATATAAAATCGATTCAATTCAAGTTCTTACTTCATCAACTCATTTTACTCTAAGTACTAATTTGCAATCAAAACAACAGTAGATTTGAAGACTAACAATTAACAATCATTTTTACTTGTTAATAGACTCATTCAATTTATTTTCATAATATTATAAATATGTGGATAATCTAAAATTTAATTTTGACAACGTGGATGGATAAGCCACCATACAAATTGCAAATTGCTTATGAATAAATAAAATGTTTTTTTAAATAGGGCACAAACAGATTGAATTTAATTGGTGATTAAATTAAAAATTTAATTGTACTCCATCCCTCATAACTATGAATAAATTATTGAGTTCACCCATTCCAGAATCTTACCTGCGAAGTTGCCTCATAGTTCTAGAACAGGAAGTACATTAATTAGTAATCATAAATTGTTTTGGTGTCATAAAAAAATAAAAAGATGGAATCTAAAAATTTTATATACACACTAGTCCATCTCACTAATCGACCAACCAGTAATTTTTAATCAATAATTATATATATAATTAGGCAGTGGTGGACCCAAGATTCGTGATTAGTGGAAACAATTTATTTAAAAAAGTGTAAAGAGTGAAATTTGAATAAGAAAAATGGAAAAGTGACCCCACCTCATATGATGTTATATTGAAGAAAAAGGAGAGAAAGAATGAGAAGAGAAATTGAAGTTGGTAACTTCATTTTGTGAGTGTTATTTCCTTTGCGTAATGCATAAAAAATGGCGTAATAATTATAGAGAATACAACACCATGCTTATTTGTTTATTCTCACGTAAGTCTTCGTCGACAACTACTCTGCAACTTTTGTTTCAAGTTTCTAGAGGTCATTGCCCCTTTCAAATTATTCTAAGAAACACAATATCATTTTTAACACCTTCTACCACGTAGCCACGTTCTAGACAAATATAACTTTTCCATAAATTACAACTATTATTCCAAATACATTTCTATACAATTTTTTCACCCTCAACTCCTACAATTAATCTCTCTCAAATATCATTTTTTTTAGGATTAAATAGAAATTGGTTTTGTAACAGTTTAATTTTTTTTTTATGGTAAGAAAACTGTTAAAAATAGACAGTTTGTTTATTCTATGCTCAAATTATTGGATAAGAGAAAATTAACTTAGTTTTTTTTTCTCTCCTAAACCATCGACTATTGGTTGAACGATTAATATATGATATATGAGAATAGTGTTTTATTGACACTTGTAGAATAGTGTGCTCTCATAAGATTTAGTGAAATATAAATAAATTATTTACAGTATTTATAAATATGGTGGATGTTTAGAAAATAATTAAAAAGTATTTTTTTTTTCATATATAATAGTGTTTGATAAAATGCTCGCAAATCAGTTCTTTATAATATATCACATGGACGTGAATTTATATTTTTGATAAATTTTCAAATATGAGTTTATTATACACAATTTACATAATTCATATATTTCATGTTATTTATCATTAAATTAAATATAATCTAAAGTTTAATTTCTCTTAATTTTTATTTAAAAAAGGTTTCTTACTGTAGTAAATTACTTACTTAGGAATACTCTACCACAGATTCATATATAGAGTTTGGTATTTAAATAAAAATATACGGATCACTCGTATAATTCACAATTTATGTGAATGCGGATTATTTATGGTAAATTTTTAAATGAGTATTTTATATTTGATTTCACGGTTTATATACTTTGTGAATTACCTACCATCTATATTAGAAGATTGAATACAAAATTTAATCTGATTTTATTTTTTAAAATAAAAATTTTCATATTAGGTATCATTATGTAACTTGACATCTCAGACTCTCACATCAAGTAACAATAATCATTTATCACATAAAAAATATTATTAAAAAAAATAAAAAAGAAAAATTTGATTTTATTTGTATTAATTATACATCATTTAATGAATTGGATAAATTATCAAATTGTTATCATAAGTAAATGGATGTGAAAAAAATTGAATTTACATTTGGAATTACAAGACGGTCTATTTATAACATGGTAATTTTTCTTTTAGCAATGAAAAGGAGTTGAAAAATTCAAGGCAAATTCTTGTGCACTTCCATAATTTTCCCTTAGTTTGTATTTTTTTCTTTTCAAACGGTGGTAGTTGTTTATGGTGGTTGATAGTAAAATTTGGTAGTTAAAATAATTTTTTTGGTATTTTTACTAATAATGATTGTGTTTTCTTTTTTGGAAGTCACAAAACCAAAAAAAAGAAGACAGTTAGGTGTAAAAGTGAAATACCAAACTATAAAATATTATTCTCTCCGAATAACATTGAATACAATGAATCTTCTCGTTAACCCTTTTATATGCTTAAATAATGAAATTGTACTTGCACTTTCAAATAGTGTAACTTTGAGAATAATACAAGTGGAAGGGAGATATGCAACTAAATGTTTGTGAGTGGATCATGCAATTGAGATTGTTTTAGAAAATGAAGTTTCATTTAAAATTATTTAAAATTTTAAAAAATAAAACTAATTTTAAAAATTAATATGGAGGTGGAAGGGAAAGTTACAGAGGTGGAGGGAGAATTTGACCAAAAATCAAAAGCTACCATGGACATGCACTTATGGGCTCAAACAACACTAAATTGTATCAGCCCAACTCCTCACAAAATAAAGTCAATTACTTCCTGCACCATATCTGTGTAACCAATTTTACTGGAAAAGACGAAAATTTTCTTATAAAATATAAGGTATGTATAAAAATACATTCTGGACCTCCTTTTCTGTAATATGTTCCAGTTTTTTTTTCCAAAATAAATTTTTTCATTCCGAATTCCTTTATCATTTCGTTTTTTCTTTTTGAATTTTTATTTTTAACATAATAATCTCTTCTCGATATATTTTTTTTGTAATGTATTATTTCAGTTTCGAACTTTTATTTCCAAATTTTTTAAAATGAAAAACATTTTCGAAAATTAAAAATGATTGGGTATAGGAAGAATTTTCCAAAACAAATAATGGACCCACACTCCATGTGCCAGTAATTAACAAATATCATCACTTGTTTTGAGGAGTTTCACACAATGGATAATCCTTGATTCATTTTTATAATAAAGACTTTTTCCAAAAGTTGGAAGAAACTGGGCCCATTCAATTATTAACTCAATAATACTTCATTACTATATTAATCATTTGTTGACTTTCCTCTCAACCTCACTCCAAAACTGCTTCTACAACTTCTTTTTTTCTGAATAGGGTACGTCCACTTGCGCTTAATATAGTTTTGGAAAAATAAAAAATAATCATACATTAACAACTCACATCTTTTATACCACTAATCATCAATATTATTATTTTAATATTTTTATGTCATTTAATTATAAATTTATCTTTTAGTATATATATTTATACAATTCTCAAAATTCTCAGAATATTATTTTTAAAAAATGTATTTAAGAAATTTCGTTACGCTTTTTGTTATTTTTGTTGTTTGATGTATCAAATAATTACTATTTAATAAAAAAAGGTAAGAAGGTGGCCCCAAAGACAAGAACCTATCTAGTTCAAGTTTTCAGTTCATCTGAATATAAAAGTGAATTATTTAAATTATAAAGAATAGGTATGGATAATGCATAAGAGTAGGACACTAAAAAATTGAAAAAAAAAGAAGTTATAGGAAGAGAGGTATCTGAAAAAGAAGCTAGGTTATTATTTTATGTTTGTGTCGGTTGTAATTATTTAGGAACATGGATAAGGTAATGATATATTAATTTTTTTTATGTTAATATTATTATTTTAATATTTTTTATTATATATATATTCATAAAGTTATGACATAAAAATTTATAGAAGTTGAAGGGTTATCGAATTATATTTTCCATATGGATAATGTATAACAGTATAACAACGTAGTACTGTTCTTCAACAAACTAAAGAAAGAAAAAAAAAATCCTAAAAGATGTTGAAAGAACATGACATGAAAAATAGATTACAGAATTACTAATTTGAGTTCATGCTCTGTGCTCTGACTCTTGTGCCCCACGATCCACGATTATGTTGTTGCATACGGTTGTGAGATCTTCTCTTCAACTCCGTGAGTTGCTCCTCCCATCTCATTCTCCAACTGTCGTTACCAACGCTCATTCTGCTGCTTCTCAAACCCAGTTCATAGTCATACTCTGCTCGAAGCCTTGGATTGGACAAGGTGGTGTAAGCTTCGTTGAGTTGCACAAACATCCTCGTCAACTCCTCTTTTCTGGAACCGTCGTGGCAGACATCGGGGTGGCACTGAAGAGCCATTGATCTGTAGGCTTTCTTGATGTCGTCGGAGGTTGCAGTGTTGGGACTGAGGCTTAGAACCTTGTACAAGTTGTGTTCCACACCTCGAAGCTGTTTCGTGGCTCTGCAGGAGACTGAGAAGCGCGTGGGAGGAGGATGTGGTGTTTGGTGTTTCTTTGGGAGTGGAAACGTTTGAGATGATTTGGAAATGGTGAGAGTTGAAGCTATCGTGAGAACTTCCATTGCTCTGCTTCATTGTCTCCACCTTTTAGAATGTGTGGTATATATAATGCAGAGGATTCAGATATTTGTTGGAGTCTGTTGTGGAAATGTCCTCCTAAATAGTTTAACTTTAATGCGGAGTCAAATAATGAGAGAAAGAAAAAAATAGAAAGCAGAAAAGAAAAATATATTATTTCACACTATTAACGTTTTCTTTTTTATCACAAAAAAAATAAATATAAACCTACTAACAACAACTACGGTCCTTCACACAAATCATTTATTTTTAATAGAAAATATATAAATTAAAAGATCAAGATAATAATTTGAAAAAAGAAAAAACAAACTAAAAGGAAAAACCAACTGAAAAAACTTTAAAAATAATCCAAAACCAAATCCTCAATTAAATAAAATAAAATAAAATAATCAATTACTAGTCTTTTAAAAATATGTTTGTTAGTATAATGTGAAATCTCACTAACTAAACTATGTTACTTTATTTATATATATATATATTTAATTTTTTTTATTCTGTCACTTTCTTAGACTGATGATGGTCTCCCAGTCACCATAAGTTTATTTGTAAATAATTTAATTATTGAAATTTAGTGTGAATATTTACAACTTGAAAGCGACTAAGTTGAAAACAAGTTAAATAAGTTTTTGTTGTACTTTGTCACAGGTCCAACTCAAAGTGTTTGGAGCATGAATGTAAAATAAGATTAATAGGAAGTAAAATAACTCCCATGTTATTATGTAATTAAGAGAAGTGTTAATATATATATATATATATATATATATATATTTCTCATGATTTGATTTAGAGTGTTCTCGCCAATAATTATAGATCGAATATTAAAAATATTCTTTGAATCAATTATTAGTAGTCATGATTTTAAGTATTTAAAAATTACTGAGTGACGAGGAAAGTTTCAGCAAGACTCAACGATTAAGTCATTAAGAATATAAAATATTATTAGATTTTAAGAACATTTTACATTTTCAATATATTCCCCTCATTCATGTGTAATGATGTACAAAAAGTATCATCTCTCTTGTTATGTTTCAGCAGTTTAAAAATTTATCCTTTGAAGATCATAAAAGGTAACACTCAACAACCTTTGTTCATAGAAAAGAAAAACAGGATTTACAACATTACGTATTACATCATCGAATGTGAGATATTTTAGAGGAGAATCTTGATTTTTAAAAAGTGAACAAAGTCCAAACTTTTGACAGGAAGTGTTCTTGTCACATCAAACAATTATTATCATTCATCTCCAAAATAAATAAGTGTAAAACATGAAAAAAAATTCAAAATCAGAAATAGAGAAAGAAGTAGCAATCATGAACTGAATAAAAAAATCTCTATATACTATACGAAAATGAAAAAATAAAATAAAAAAATAGAAGCAGTTTATTCCGATTTTTCTGTTATCTTGTGAAAGAAAAGAAACTAAAATTTCCAACCTCATCCCAAATTAATTATTGAAATCCACCGACAGGTTTGGTTGAAGTGTTTTTGCGTCAACTAAAGTGTGACGACGTGAGACTAATCTTATCGGGTATTATGTACTTTTTTCACCTTTACAACTCAGCATACCTACAATGTATATACAATAATACAATGTATATACAATAATAAAATACGTAGCACTTGGGCTTCTCATTGGATTGCAGAGTACAATTGTTCAAAATTTTAAAATTTTAAATAAATTATATATAATAGCGATACACGTTAACATAATAAAAATCTTGAGTAATTTCCGAAGACGAACTTCAAATGCTAAGTCATCACCCTAAATCTAATTAATGAATTATAAGTAATTTTTTTTATCGATAATAATAAATTAATAAATACGAATCACTTTAGGGATGGTTCAATCCTTATACAAAGGAAACAAGAGATATCAAATCAACTACTAGCTAAATTTTTCAAACTAACAAGCACAATTATTAACCGGATATAGACTTAAACTACATCAAACAACCATTCTCATACACTCCAAAGGTACTATACACCAACTAAAAAAGGGAAACGAAGCGAAAAAAAAAAAATATAATGAATTATAAGTATATAAAAAAAAATATTTTGCAGCGTGAAAAATTGATCATACAAGTTATTTATTTTATTAATGATTATTGAAAAATAAATTAACATATTTATGAGGTTGATTTGGACATCGTTAATGTGCCGACCTAATAATGAAAAGTTAGGAAGCAGTTGAAAACAATTGTCTTGTAATGTTATTGAATTAATATATGATAGAATTTTATAAATGTTATTACAATTTTATTATATACATAAAAATGAAAACAATTTTTTAATAATATTTTTTTTATAAATAGGAGAATTAATAAATATTAGTATTTATAGATCTGTTTTATAACAAGTAAAATTTTAATTATTAAATTTATTTATTATAACAATAATTAAAGTATATTCTTTCTTTAAAAATAAATTATATATTAAAAATAAAAACTATTTTATATAATGTCTCTTTTAAAAAAGAGAATTATTTAACTATTTTAAATAAATATGGTTATTCAATTATTTATTTTATTAAATAAATAAATATATTATTTTTTAATAAAAATGCTCATAAGTTAATAAAAGAAAATAAGTACAGAATTAAAATACGAGTAAGAAAAGCAAAAAGTACACAAGAGAGAGGGAGAAAAAAATGTATACAGAAATATTTCTGTTATTTATTTTGTTTCTATTGTAGTTATGAGGAATGTTTCTCAATTTAAATATTTAATTTAGTCTGAAAATTTCAGTTGGGTTGTTTTTTTTATTAGGATTTTCTTATTTTTTTTCTTATTTTTATATTTGGTATTATTTTGAGTTATATTTTTAAATTAATTATAATCTTGCATATTCAATTAATCTGTGTAATTAACTTCTTTCTCTCATTATCTCACGATTTCCTAACCTAAACATAAGGATATGAAAGTAATAAATTCATAGTGACTATATTCAAAGCACTAAGACTGTTTTATCACATCATTCTACTCTGTCCTTTTAAATTAGTATCATTTAATTTGGTAAAAAAAAGTCAATTGTGTCTTAATTATTTGAAGTTTTGTTAAAGAAAAGTACGTATAGAAACAGTGCATGACAACGTTTATTGTTGTTTTAAAACGAATTGATAAAAGGTATCTGAAACGTAGGTTATGGATAAGGGAACAGCTAGCATTAAAAAATAGTTGATAGTTTGGTACATTGAAGAGGAGGAAGCAGAGAAAGAGACAAGTTTTGTTCTTATCCATAAAACAAATACCTTACTTATAATAGATACTGTGAAATTCAGTCTGAACCAGATCATATATAAAATAAGAGTTTATCAGAGTAATTGGTTTTCTGCATCATCTAAAATCCTTGTGTTGTTTCAAGTTCACTTCTGTTCCTTCGATGAGAATGAGCTTATAAGAGATTCATTTGGGAAATTATTCAAATTAAGATATAATTTAACACGCAAGGAAAATATAAACTCAAATTTAAAAACATTTATGAATAAATATTATTGATTTTAAGCTCAAATATATTTTTCATTGTATTTTCATCTAAGATTGATTTTTCTTTGTAGTTCAATCTTTACACTTTCGACTTTACTTATAATAGATCAGGTTTTTTTTCATGATAAATAATTTTTTTAATGTAGATTAAAATATTAAAATATTTTATGTGGCTTAGAGTGTTGGAGATCCCACATCGACTAGAGATAAGAACATTTCGTAATATATAAATGGGTGCAGACCTCAATCCTATGAGCCGGTTTTATTAAGAAAGAGTGGACTTTAAGCCTAACTCAATTAATTATCTAAAAAATTTATTTTAATAATTTTTTTATCATAATTATTTAAAAATTAAAGTTTGAATTAAGAATAAACAGAAAAAATATATATTGAACTTTATATTGAAGAGATTGTGAAATGAATATTTTTACTATTATCACGTGAGTAGCACCTTAAAACGCATGATGGTAAAAAAAGTTATTCTATCAAGAGTTTTTTTTTTTAAAATTTATTAGGTTAGTCCTTATCCATAAATATAAATATATAATTCAAAAGTCTATCCAAATTTATAAAATTAATATAGTCTATTATTTTAGTGTAATTTTTTAGTAGTTAACGAAAGCAACATTCATGTATATTGTAGTGTCATGAGCCGATTTTGATATAAGTTTTTAGTCTCATTGATTTATACATTAAGTTAGGAGACTATAACATTATGAGTCGATTCTAATGTAAGCTTTTAGTCTCGTTGGTTTATGTCTGAGGTTAGGAGATTGTAGTGTCATGAGCCAAACTCGATGTCACATATAAACAGGTCGTATGTCGATACTCTTATACATTAATATTGTATCATGAGCTTTAAACAGATAACGACATTTATTATTGAACAAAAGTGATAAGAGGAGCATATAAAGAGAGTATGAGTATATGTGAGAAATTTTAATATATATCAGAAGAAATATTAAAAAAGAAAAACAAGTTACACATTGATTATGAACATAACTACACTTTTTTTTTTTTTTTTAAAAAATACACGATGATACGGATTGAGAAGAGTGATGGGAAAGTGCAATTCCTTTTGCTTTAGTTTAAGGTAAACATCCTTTGATGGAACAATGAGAGGTTTGGTCTGGTACCAAACTATGAGGCACAAGTCATTTAGAAGACCTTACAAAATTTGGTCTAGGTACCTTATTTAATAGGCAATAGTTAATAAGGTAGAATTGTCTCTTTTATATATATATATATATATATATATATATATATATATATATATTAGTTTAAGGTAAACATCCTTTGATAAGACAATGGGAGGTTTGGTCAGGTGCCAAACTACGAGGCACAAGTCATTCAGAACACCTAAAAAATTTGGTCTCTAGCAAAACACCTTATTTAATAATATGAATTATTTTGGCCTAGTTAAGACCTCTGTTCCTACTACAGAGTAACAAAAAAAATTTCACCACTAGAAGATGCAACATATTAACTTATGTTTCAATGACAAAATTAAACATATATATTTTATTTTCAATCAAATGAATTACTTTAAAAATCATTTTTTATTTTATTTCTTATTATATTTCAATTTATCAAACAACTGCACACTCAATTTGACTTATTTCTCAACTTATTTATTTTCTACTTCTACTCTTTTGTTTTTCATCTAAACCAAACACAGGATAATAATTGAACACTTGAAGAGTCCACCATACTTTGGAAAAAAATATTTAAACCAAAAATATTTTAAAATAGCGAAAACAAATACTTTAAACAAGTTCTAAAAATATGCAGTAATTTTGACTATAATACAAAGTACATTTTGAAAAAAAATTAATGAAATATATTCAACAATAATATTATCCCGGAAATTTTTTATTTCTCTCTCTTTATATATATGTATATATAAATTATATCAACCAAAGATTAATTAAGGTAAAATCGTTACATTTTATCAATACGTGGTTGCATTAAATATTTGAATGTTTTTCTAGTCAGTAGTTTTATGTCATTATGATATTAAAAACTTTTAGTTTATATCTTTCTACCAAAATTAGATAATTATAAATAAAACCTTGATAGCTAATTAAATATTAATTTAAAATATTACACTTACAACAATATTTTTTTTAACTTACTAATAAATTAAAGAAAAACTATAATTCATTATAAAAACAATAATAGTTTAATATATTTATTTCACTTGTTTAAAATTGAAAAAAAATAAACTAAATTTAGAAAAATATAAATCAAATTTAAATAATGCATCCGTTGTAACATGTGATGTAAATAATATATATACAATTAATGAATCAAAATATTATATATAAGTCTTAGAAGGTTAACATTAAACCAAACATAAATTCGACTCAAACCTGAACATTTTTAGACTTACTAGGAATGTAGTTTTTTTTTTGATATTCTTCTTAATAAAGTAATACTCTATATTCTCGATATCTTGGACTTTCAATATAACTATTCAGGTGTTACATGTAATGATACTTCGATAATTAAGTTAATCAGTTGATTTAATAAGCAATGATTAGATTTTAAACTAAATTAGTATATATAGGAAATCATATATTTATACTACTTTATATTGGGCTTGTTAATGTAAATTATTATCCAGCCCAATATCATTAATGGGCTTATAATTAGAAAGCATGAGGGTCTGAGAATGTACCGAGAAAACAATGCCTTTCAAAATAACCTTGGCTTCTTCTTCCTGCACCCCTACATTTTTCTTCCTGCACCCCCACAATTTTCTAAATTCCGAAATTGGCCTTAATATTTTATTTGAAAAAGGACACTGTGGTTATCGGAAATAGGAATCTGTGAGTGTGCTACGGATTCAGGAATCCGGAACTGAATATTTTTTTTTCCGGATGAGGGTGTATTCTGGAAGCAATTTTTGCATAAATTATTGATTTCCGGATTGTTGAATCTGGAAGTCTAATTCTATTACGGATTCATGGATCCGGAATGCCTTTTTTTTAAATTATGGATTTTTGAATCCGGAATACATATTTCTGTTACGGATTGGTGGATCCGGAATGCTTTTTTTAATGATGCATATTTTGAATTACGGATTGGTGGATCCGAAATTTTACCGGAAGTGCCAATCCAAAATTTTTCTGGATTCCATAATCCATAATGCAAAAAATAAATATAGTTCAAGTGCATTTTAGGGTTTTTAAAGAATAATAAGGACAATTTGGTCTTTACATAACATTGTGGGGGTGCAGAAAGAAAAATGTAGGGGTGCAGGAAGAAACTGCCAATAACCTTTCAGTGACACAGTTAGCTATAGTATGTTTCTTTGCCCAAATTTATCTATAAACATGTTTATAAGACGAACAAATTATCTATAAATTAAAAATATTTAATATACAAGTTAATAAACAATACAAATTTAAAGAAATTAATTTAAACAAATAGGGCAACACTGGGTCGCAAGAAACTTTATTGAGTTAAAGCATTTTCTTTATGGCCCAATATTTTACCCAATAGATCAATTTATTGAAGTGTTTATAAACATTCCGATCGATTAAGCATCTGAATTTTTGAGATTCTTCATTAGAGTTTCTTAAATCCTTTTTCATTATCTTGTAATATTTTAAACACCTCTATATTTACTTAAATATATTTTAAATAAAATTATTAATTCATTTTTAAAATTATTACGTTTAACAACATTAAACATGCAAAATTAATGATAATTTATTCATCGGCGCCTCCAAACCCTCTTCTTTCTGTCCTTGACCTTCGCGTATCCACCCATGGTGGTCGTCGTTTCTGTTTTCAAGATTCAATTTTTATTTCATCTTTCACGGGCACAGTGTAGTTTGAATGTAGTGCTATGAGAAGTTCTTCTCGTTTTCGTTTTGATATGACAATACGAGTATGATATGACGTGAAAAAGGTCGTCTACTAATATTTATATTTAAAAACATTAATGCTATTAATATAGTATAAGTGTAAATGAATAGATTACAAATAATTAACCTTAAATAAAAGATAATATTTATTATTGAATTAATTCAATAATAATAAAATTAAATACAAGAAAAAAAAAAAACACTATCCTATATTATATAAAGAAAAGAAAACAACTCACAATACACACCATACATATAACAACAAAAGAGATTACTTTCAACTCATTTTATACTATACTCATTATATTTTCAACTTATTTTATACTATACTCAATTTGTCAGAAATCCATGCCCCTACGAACCACTTTCTTCATTGATGAAACTCAACAAGATTCCGAAAAACTTGTCATTTGGTAACCCTTAACTCTAGCCCTATAGAGTTGATATTCAAATCTTACATTCCTGGATATAGATACAAACATTATCTGCTACACATCACCACAGATTTTGGCATTTCCTTCGTGGCGATCAACCCATCCTCTTTTCTCACGTACGTGCCTAAAAGTGGACAAAGATGCCTTTCGCCTCAGATAAAGGACCACAACGTAGGCTCACTCATGGATAACTTGTTTGCGTTAGTTGTCATAATTTTGAGCCATAAACAATACAGGTTGTCGATGACATGAAAAACAATAATAGTTTCACCAAAAAAAACCAACTTCCATTAAAAATAATTGCCAAAGTAGATCCATTTTGAAACACTTAACTGCTACAGTTAAATCTTCGAAACACAGCCTGCAGGACCCATGTCTGGCAATAATTTTGCAGAGGGAGTTGGTTGAGTACTTATGGTGCTGACAATAAAAACCATATGAGAAAGAAGCTTCCCATTTGGTGCCTAGTGGGTCACTCATGTACCATAGTTGTTATTGGCTTTCGTTTAGTAATTACAATTCATTCACAAACAAGTTCTCCCTTGTGTCTCTCGTGGCACACGTACTAGTCAACAAGATACAAAGCACATCCACATTAATATCACTTCATATAATAATAATGGTAGACTCACTCATATACATCATAGAACATAAATATACAAGCATAGAGTAGGTTCAACACACTTAATGTTATCTACTTCATTAAGTCTCACAGAAGATGGAAAAGTCAAAAAGACAGGAACATCTCTCATGTGATGTCCCTACCTCAAAATGAAACGAGAAACACAACAACAAAGAGGCAAATAATAAAGGATCCAGGAGTTGAGGCTGCGTTCCCAGGAGTTGATGATGGAACTACACCTGGAGATCCATTTGCACCAGCAGATGTTGGAGGAGAGAAACCTGCAGGAAAATTTGTAGTGATTCAAATCAGAAAAACCAGTCGTGTGAGAAATTGAGAACCTAACAACAAAGATCAAAAGCCTTCAAGATCTTTCACCAACACATAATAAAGAACAAACGTGCATAATTGACACGCAGAAGATATATGACAGATAACAGCTTTTTATTTTCCTTCCACCTTGCTACTACATTTCACTATTAATAAAAAAACATGAATAAATCCAGTAATCTCCCAACCAAACCCAACATCTTGACAAAGAAATCTTGAAGAACAATTAATCATGCCAACAATTGAGTTAATAATCGATAATGTTTTAGTTAATTTAAAAACTGTCAACAAAAGGTATACCCAGACGATTAAATACAAAAGAAAGAAAACAGATGAAAAATTACCCTTAAAACTTTGGGATGAAGCAAATGTACACCCCCAAAGGCCAACATTTAATTTGGTATAAAATTGAACATGGAACCACAAAAGCAAAGATGGTAAATGGCATAAACGTGTAAACATACCAGGAGCAGGAGCAGGAGCAGGCGAAGCAGACACTGCAAAAAAAAAAAAAAAATCTCATTACCGACATAAACCTAGCAAGAGTCGAAATTTATGTTCGACAGACCGTAAAAAAGAAGACTTTGTGTGAAAATACTCTGGCCCGGGTGACAAAGAGGAATAAATGCGAGAGAAAAAGCAAATGGGTAGAGGAAAAACTAACATCCACAGTTGGAGAGAGAAGGGGTAGAGAGTTTGCAGGCAGCTGGGAGAGTGAGAGCCTTGGTGGTGTTTATGGGGACACCGAGCTGACCGCTAGTCTTGAAGGCCTCGCAGAGGCAGTTGGGAGAGGTGGTGAGCACAGTTTTCAAGGAAGAGCAGCATTTCCCCTGAGGTTTGGTTCGGGTGCTGTCGTTGGAAACGAAGGAAAGACAATCCCCCAAGGTAAGGACGACGGTTGAGCAGTCGGCGGAGGGTGCTGGGGCATGGGCGTGACCCTGGTGTGATGAGGCGGTGGGAGCCACGTCAGCAGCCCAGATGACGGCCACGACGCATGCAATGAGAAACCACTTGGGTGCCATGAGCAAGGCTGTGTGCTGTGGAGATTATGGGGTTTCAACTCTCACTTCGTCTCTGTCACTTCTCACTCACTCCCTCAGTCTGAGCTGGAACTTCGAACTCTCCCTTTATGGAGATTTAGGCTCCTTTATTTACTAATCTTGGCCATTTATTTATTTACTAGCACACTTTAGTGTTTCCGATTATTAAATTGTTTAATTCAGTGATTAAATATGTTTTCTTTTGATAATTTTCGATTTTAGTCTTTTTAAACGTGTAGTCAGAGACGTAGTTTGTGATGTACTATTAGTACGACGTGTAAAAGTTCTGAATATAATTGTGCAGAATTATGCTACGAGAAAAGTGCATTATTTATTTTTGCCTTCCAATTTTTTATGTTCATTTTAGCAGTGTCCACAAGAATAAAGATGATTGAAAAGTATCTTACAGAATAGATAGGAAATATAAAGTGTTATTGTCCTGCACTGGAGGATTGCACCATAAGAGGAGAAACCATGAGAAAAAAAAAGGTACTACCATTCAGTATCATGATAAATTCACACATCTCTTGGGTTGTATATACAGATGGAACATATAACATGACAAAAATATGGGAGATAGCTATCTAGGTTGAACTAATGACACTATAACGGTTACATCATCAAGCTTGCCACCGACATATCCCACATAACCAAGAGCTTGGGCTGCATCAGAAAAAGGACTTCTTAAGGATGTTGATCTTCCAACATCTTGTGCCCTCACGGCCAATAATTCTGCTATTTCCTGCACCGGTACAAGTAAGCATAAGCTGTCTAGTGTTTTGGAGTTTAGACTCAAGAAGAACCACTTTCATTAGCACATGGAAATCATGATATTGACCCTAGATTATGAAAAGATACGTTTCAACAGGGTAATTTACAATAGCATATTCCCAAATGTTGTCAAAAGGGAAAAACTAATTGGTTAGCATTTGTGTTTCTCAACTTTGGATAGTTGAGATGATGAGTTTAAATGATAATGATATATATCTACATTTTATATAGTGTTGAGAAGAAAATCCTTAAAAAGGAAACGATACACAGAACCAAAATTAGAAGGGTATGAACCTGAGGTGTCAAGCTAGCTTGTAGTGATTTTGATATAATAGAGGCGATTTCTTGGTCATAAAGATTGTCGAAGAGGCCATTCGTGGCAGTAACTATCACATCACCATCGTGTAAATCGATTGTGTAACCCTGAAACCATGGTTTAACGAATGTTAACTATTTGATAATCTAAAGTTCTCTTATGTCACTTGTAAACTTTAGAGCCTCACTCTTCAAACAGTGCATATATGAAAAATGTTTCCAAATATTAATCATGCAGGTGAATGATTGGATGCCAAAAGTTAGATTGTGTACCTCAATGAGTGCTGAGGGATTATGTCCTTTAACTATCTGCAACGGAAAGTTGAATTCATGAAACATTGGAGTTGATTTTTTAAAGATGAAACCATTTCTTATGATGATAAATCCGGTGTTCCCAACATTGGCTGAATGAAGCACCTGAAAATAAATTGCTGAAGATGATTTACGTATTTGAAAAATATACTGCAGGGGGGTTAGTTTTACATTTATTTATACTTTTCTGGCTGCTGAGACCAAAAGTAGAATCTATCTCTGCTTTTAATCGCCATATACCTGTCCATCAAAATGAGCAACCAAAACAGCAGATGATCCTGGAGTTTGTGTTTCAGCAGCACCTCTGATGATAACTTCTGCAGGTTTTATTGTTGAAATGTTTTCATAATTTGACACAATATTTTCACAATTTTCAATGAGTTCCCTGATATACAGTCCAGCATTTCCTGCATAATTATCGAAGGTGTGTAAGTTATAAGCATAGAACAAAATTAAGAAAGACTACAGATCAGAGCTCTAATAATAGCAACTGGCAAGACATGAGAAGCCTGATGCTAAACACTATTCATCCAATCCAACAACAGATGAAGATAGTAAATGCAGGTTCAGAATTATCAAAAGGGAGAACAAGCCTAATTTCAAGATATGGCACTAGCTTATTAAATGGGACCATTGTAGTAAGTAACATGCTAACATTCTAAATAAGGGACAAAAACAAGGGCATATTAGTGCAGTAGTTTTAATGGATATCCAAATATTGTAGACAGAATACCTTCAACAGACCACTGACCAACTCCATCAGCTACAGCTAGCCAGTTTTGCTGAGAAATGAAATAAGCATCCTCCCTACCTGTCAATGCCTGAAACTTGTTATTAGTTGGCTTATCATCTGTCCTTCAGGATTCAAGCCAACCATCACTCAAAATGTCATGCACAGGTTCATGATTATATACATACAATAAACAAGTCAGATTCCTAAGCTAGAAGTATTTGCACATTAGGCCATTGCTTCCTATACCTATTAAATTTCGAAAATTCCAGAATTGCCCTTTACTTGGAAATTTGGAATTTAAAAATATATTTTGGAAAAAGGAAATCCATAATAGATTTTTTGCCTTCTGGAAATGAAATTCTAGAGTAGAATTAAAAAACCAAAATTCCATTCCGGAAAGGAAAATCCAGAATATAAATAATACACTCTAGAAAACAAAATCTGGAAACATATTCCAGAAAAGGGATTCTAGAAAACAAAAATCCAGAAACATATTCCGGAAAGGCTGTTCTGAAAAGTTGTTTTGAAAAGCCTAATTCGGAAAAGTGTTCCAAAAACCCAAATTCAAAAATGTATTAGGGAATACCAAATCTAGAATACACCCTCCACTCCTATTTAAAAACTAATAAAGACATTTTGGTCATTTTGCGTCAGTGATAAGATGCAAGTTCAAATTTATTGGGTGCTGCAAGCAAAAGCTTCTAGATTTGAGTAAACTAAATAAAGCATTTGTGAGCACCAGCTTAAACAACAAGATGACATATCCTGCTGACCAGAAATAAGTTTGTCATTACCCTTCAAGTGTCATTACTTTCCAGTCGAATTTAACAATTCTTATTTTCTTCTATGTACTGCATGTATACATTTGGCACGAACACTCCTAGATTTATTTATTGTCAGTCTTCCCATAAATTTGGGTAAAACTCTTTTCACTTAAAAACATCAAACATATCAATCATACCAAAACAAAACAAGAATTATCACAAAAAATATTTTTTTAATTGAAGAATTGTATAAAAAATGGAAAGGGGAAACAATCACGAATTCAGAGTAGTGATTAATTAATCATGGAGGAGCAAACCTGATTTTATACCCTAGAAATATATAGAAAACACAGCTTGAAATCATTCTCTTTTTTTTTAGAATTTGATTTAACTAGGACACTGAAATCCCATCACGGATATTTGTAAGCTTAACATGCTTCATTCCCATCCCTATAGACTTGGAAGAACGAGTCTTGATTTTGAAGTATGGAATGTACCTTTGAGGGATGAGGCAAGCAAGCACCACCAGAAACTAGGTAAAGCTCCGTTTTTGAAGTATTTGTCCTGTGTGCATGCAAGTAACCAGTGCAAAGAACCATGAAACAGATGTCATTTCCAAATTCCAAGATGTTGCCATGCATCAAACCTAAATATTTGCATCTTTAATGATTTGGTTTTTAGAAGAATATGATGATCATTGGGAGCTATTGTACTTCATTCCTTACTAACAACAATGTATTACTTGCACCATATACAACTTCTATAACACTCTGCATGATTTGAAAATTATCATTGCTTTTATCACCAAATTCGGTAAGTAGATCATGTTAAAAAACATTCATATGGAATAAAAAGGGAGAAAGTTTCGATGGGTGGAAATAATTTCATATATCAGTGTTGTTGGCCATGAAGAGGGAACATAATTTAGAATAGAGAATAGAAAGAAGATTGTTGGCATACCGGTCACTAGCCACCTCAACTGAATGTATCTGTGACGTAGTAAGCTGTGATGAGTTTTCATAATCACTTCTTTCGGTATTGTCAACATCTGTGATGTTTTCCAAATCTGAGGATGGTACCTCATCATGTAACTAAACACGAAATTAACACAGAAATGATATTAGAAACTGTAGCATATGAATCCAGTAAAAAGCAGTTCTTGAAGGGAATGCTTTCATCCGTTAGGGCCAATATAGTCGAATAGCTAAATGTACTCAAACAAAACAACGTGCACAGAAAAAGTAAATTTTAGCCTTTGTAAGGAAAGGGAATAAGACTAACCAATTCTGACTTTCCCGGTTTACTTGCATCAATCAAATCATCCACAATGAGGTGAGTTGCTTCTTCATCGTTAGCAACAAGTTCAGACCCTAAAGAAGTGGATATTGGCACCAATTTACTTAATTCGGTATCAACACCACCAGTCAGGTTGTTTGTTTCACTATAACCAGCTTGTTCGGACCCTAAAAAAGTGGCTTGTGGCAACAATTCACTTATGTCAGCATCAACAACGGCATTCAGAATTTTTGTTTCATTATAACCAACTTGTTCAGACTCTAAAGAAGTGGATTCTTGCACTAATTCACTTAAGCCAGTACCCACAGCAGGAGTAAGGTTGTTTGATGCACTATCACCAACTTGTTCAGACTCTAAACAAATGGATTCTGGCACCACTTCACTTCCATCAGCATCTTCATCACCAATCAGGTTGTTTGATGCACTATAATCAACTTGCTCAGACTCTAAGAAAGTTGGGTTGTTTGTTGCAGTATAATCAACTTGTCCAGAGTCAGACTCTAAAGAGATGGATTCTGGCACCAATTCACTAATCTCAGCAGCAACAGTGGCAGTTGGGTTGTTTGTTGCACTATAACCAACTTGTTCAGACTCTAAAGAAGTGGATTCTTGCACCAGTTCACTTAAGTCAGCATCCACCGCTGTAGCCAAGTTATTCGTCACTCCATCTACACCATAACCCTTGCCAGCTGTAGAGAGATGAGCAACTTCAATGTTAGCCTTCTACCTGACAAACAGAACAATCACTATTAAAAACATCAATGGATAATGTTGACTAAGAAGACACTAAATAAGCCGCAGCATCACCTTCGTCCTCTTCAACTTCTGCAGAAGCGCCACTCTTTAGAGCAGAGACCGCGTCAGACTCTGGAGCAACAGTTGAAACTACAGCTTCTTGATCACTATCAAGTTCTGAATCTTCCTCAGACGCACTCAGAAAACCATTACACTCAGCACCAACATCTTCACCAAAAATTTCTTGATGACCATCACCATCCTCCACCGAATCCAACTTCAAATGCCTATCATTGATCACTGGACTCCCATAGTCACTATTAAGAACAACACTCTCCTTTTCCTTCACGGGAAGCAGAGAGTGTTGATCAGCAACACTAACTACTACAGTCGAAGAAGACTCAACATCATCCCCTAATGTACGATAAACATCAGTGTTCAATTTTTCAACACCATCACTCACCAAAGCTCGAACACCAGCTTTGTCTTCTTCCACAACACCCTCACGAGCAAGCTTTTTTTTGTTCGATACATCTAGTTTTTTCTTTTTGTTCAATGCATCAGATTTTTTCTTTTTCTTCAATTCGTCTGTTTTTTTCTTTTTGTTCAATTCATCTAAATGTTGTCTAATCTCGCTAGCAGTGCCGAATCGGAAAACAAAAGTACCATCAGAATGTTCTGCCAAAATAACCAGAAGCGCGAGTCCACATTGATCAATTCAAAAAAAAAAAAATAAAGCCCAGAAACCAAAACCGAAAATTAACATGAACCCAAAAGATAAAAATGAAAAAAGTAACAGTCTTTGAGAGCTAAGGCAGCATACCAGTGGAAGAGAGAACATCAAAATCCTCAGGATCAGAGTTTCGCGAAGAAGTGGCATTGGGAAGCATGTGGGTATGGTGCGTGAAGGTCACCCAAGGTTTGGAAAGTGGATTTGGAGCATAAATTCGAAGCCTTTCAGAAGATTTTGGTGGAAGATCGCAGCGTGGTAACCAGAGACAATGGAAGCTTCTGGAGAAGAGATGAGCCATTTCATGAAGTTCTATTTTTTCTTCTTAAATTTGAAAATTTGTTTTTGAATTTTGTATTAAGGTGTGATTTGCATTGTGGGTTGGTTTAAGAGAGTGATGAGGAGGGTGGACCAATGGAAGGACGTGTGGACAACAACAGATTACAGACAGAAACAGAGCAAGAGCCATTCCTGAAACCTCTGCACCTTACATCCATCCATTTGATGATTATGTCGTGTTATTACCTTCCAAAAAACTCGTATTATAAGTTAAAAGTATATTACAAATTTAATTAGAAGTGTTCAAACTGTAATAAGTTTTTACCATTTGATTCACCAAAAAGCAGAGTCTAATTTAACCTATTAATATTATTCTATACATTTATATATATCTATGTTTACATGTTCAATGAGTAGGATTTTCATACCATGTTAATGATGCATCAGTAACACGTTTTTCTTAGCATATTTTTATTTGCAGCTACACTACTAAAAATATAGAGTTATAAATAATGACTCATTAAATAAGAAACAAGACTCAAATAACTTTTTAATTAAATTTTCGTTGATTATAAAAAAAATGCATTTTTAATATTTTTCTATTATTTATAGTAACTACTTTTCATATTTACTCGATTTTTATTAGTTAACCATATAAAAGTATAAATTAAAGTTTAAAAGGTAGACTCGATATATGAGATTTGTGTCTTTAATATTATAACATGGATAGTATATATATACACATACATAAGAAACAGATCGATACAAATCATCTTAAATTCCATCAAACAACTCTCTTTTTTTAAAGAAAAAAAATAAAGAATAAGGAAGGCTAGAATTCATTTTTTACAAATTATTAATGGATTTATATAAGCTCTAACATTTATAAATAAGAATGAGGATGAGAATTTGAGAGAATTTAAGTATCTTTGAAAGTTTATTACCTATCTCTTATTGCTGATTAACTTCACTAACTCTACTTACTCAAGGGTAATTGGATTTCTGGTGTCGATCAATCCATTTATAAAGATCCATACAAGATACAAGATAATCAGTTATACGACTCTCACTGGTAAAAATAATGATTTTTTTATCTTAAAAATTAATTTTTAATTAATGATTTATTCTCGAACAACTTTGATGAGTACCATTTGAAATAAAGAATATGGCATAGATTTTTGTGAGGTGAAAGAAGCAGATTTATGGTGATCCACATGTTGGTTCATTAAAAATGGTTTTGTTTGGACGTTATTGTATGGGAAATTATTATCTTCCTAAACATGGACAACATGAAAAGATAGAAAGAAGAAGGTAAGTGGAGGGAATAGGTAGTTGAGTTGTCCACGTGGCTGGAAGAAACGTGGGATGAGGATGGACATCTAGTTCCTATTGGTCCGAAATCTATCCATTATACCTTAAGATTTCTTCTACAGATTTCACTGTCCTACTCGCCCTTCTCTCAGAACTCCTTAGATTCTCTCACACTTCACATCCACTCACACATAAAACCTCTCTAAGTGCTGCATTTGACAAGTTAACCTCAAAACCACCCTCTTTTTTCTCATTGTCTCCTGAGAACTTCATAGACTCATGGCAGCTGCAACATCTGGTGCTGTGTTAAATGGGTTGGGATCTTCCTTCTTGAGTGGAGGAAGCAGGAGCCAAACCCTTCTGGCCACTGCTATTGGAGGCAAACTTGGTGTTGCAGTTAGTCCTAGAAGACTCATTGTGGTAGCTGCAGCAGCACCAAAGAAGTCATGGCTCCCTGGTGTTAGAGCTGGTGGCAATCTCGTCGACCCAGAATGGCTTGATGGATCGTGAGTCCACCCAAATTCCTTCACACTTTTTTATTTCAAAATGTGTTTTCTGAGATAATTCCATGACTATTCATTTTCTGAAAAAATGTTTCTGAATTAAGTGTTTTAGAAACTAAGAAGACAGAAACGGTTGAAGAGGTGTTTGTTTGCTGTCATGTTTTGTTTTGTGGTGTTGAATGATGTCCTAGCTTTAGGGTGAGTCATCTGGAATGATGTTGAATGTGGTGGTGAGGCATGAACTTGGTGAAGTTGCATATTTGAAATCTGAACACAAATTTTCTTATTTTCTCTCTTCACTTTTTCCTCCAAATTTCTCTTTAGAAATTGATTTATTATGTTTCAAGTGCAGGCTACCAGGTGACTTTGGTTTTGACCCACTAGGCCTGGGGAAGGACCCGTCATTCCTCAAATGGTACAGAGAAGCTGAGCTGATTCATGGGAGGTGGGCAATGGCTGCAGTTTTAGGTATCTTTGTGGGGCAGGCCTGGAGTGGAGTGCCATGGTTTGAAGCTGGCGCTGACCCCAATGCAATTGCTCCTTTTTCGTTTGGTTCTCTTTTGGGAACCCAGTTGCTTCTTATGGGATGGGTTGAGAGCAAGAGATGGGTGGATTTCTTCAACCCAGACTCACAGTCAGTGGAATGGGCAACTCCATGGTCAAAAACTGCTGAGAACTTTGCCAATGCTACAGGTGAACAAGGCTACCCAGGAGGCAAATTCTTTGACCCTTTGGGCTTAGGTGGCGCTACCAAGGATGGAGTTTACATCCCAGATGCAGAGAAGCTGGAAAGATTGAAATTAGCTGAGATTAAGCATGCCAGGATTGCTATGTTGGCCATGCTCATTTTCTACTTTGAGGCTGGACAAGGAAAGACCCCCCTAGGCGCACTTGGCTTGTAAACTACACAATTCATGTAGATAATTGAGTTGAGAGGCTGGAGTTGCAAATGAACCTTTGTCCTGTTTGTGTTACCCCATGACAAATTCAAATTCTATGCTCTAATATGGATGCATTCACTTTATATCTGTACTCTAATGTAGCCACCGTATAAATACTTGCATTTTCTTTTCTTTCTCAGACCAGGTTTAGTTGAAGTCATATGGAAGATTTGAAAATATTGCCAGTGCCTGTCTGTGTAACATAGTCGTATGGAGTTTTAAGTATCTTTTTTATGCACAATTCGGTAAAAAATGTAAAAGATATTGGATTGCCATAAACAAATACAAATCTGGATGAGAGAACACAAGGTCAAATGCCAATGAGTTCATCCATCAAAAAGATTAGCCTTGCACGAAATAACAAAACTATCAAAGCAAAGTCATATAGAGAACTAGAACAGAATGTTCAGATAGATTTCATTGAAAATGCATACATTAAGATTAAATGATCCCAATGTTCTGCATTCAAAAGCAGAAGCATTTAAATTAAAAGATAGAAGAATATAAACTCTATTCCAGAAGGAATGTCTACTTATTCGCTCCCCATCGCCATCAAAAATTCACCCTCGCACACAACTTCACCTCCAACATATGCCTTCCCATCCATCTTTGCTATTCCAAATCGCTTTTGCAGCTTTGTAAGCGTCATTCTCATAACTAAGGTGTCCCCTGCAATCACTGGCTTACGAAATCGCACTTTGTCTATTCCAGCAAAGAAGAAGTTTTCACGAGAACCTCCCACTTCAGGTTGCAACATGACCAAACCACCAACTTGTGCCATTGCCTGCAGCAAAATACCTCATGTTTATGCCCACTTTTAAAGCAGATTAACAGAAATCATATAAAAATTTCCCTCTTTTCTTTACAATCTTACATTTGAGGCTGAGATAGTTCCTAGTGAAATGAAGCCATTACATAGTATTTTAGCATACAGCTCTAAAGCTTACAGCTAACTTAGAAACTAATAGAGACTGGTTGTTCATCTCAAAAAAAGAAGTCCTACAGAAGTTGGAGCCTAAGAATTATAGTTCATTGAATATAAATGATATTTACAATCTAACAAGTAATCGTAAGCTGTTGTCTGCTGGTCTAATCAAGATAAAGATATAAAACCAGTTTCAGAGACTGTATATATTGGACTCTTTTTTATGTTCTCATCACATTTAAAATGGTAAAAGATAAACAAATTTTAACAATACAGTAGACATTGAGGGACAATCCGTCATTGGAGTATACAGTAGACATAAGTTAAATTTCATTTTCTGAGTATGAACAAAAGATGCCATAAATGAGACATGAATGAAACTTGACAGAGAAAGAAAAAACTAAAGAACATAATTACTCTATTGTTAAAGTATAATATAACACTGGATTTGTTAAAGTATTCCCAATGGAGTAGCTTTTGAAAAATTACTCTATTTATTTTTGAAGTTTTAGCAAGCTAAAACATAATTTGTTAAAATATTCAGAAAATGTATCTCTTGCACAGTCCCACTCTCCTTTTGCAGGAATGTCAAATTAATTTCACTACTTCATTCAGATGACTTTCGAGGCAAAAAGTCATGAATCCGTGAACGTGTCCACTATTTACACAAGACATGCCATGGAAGTAGTGAACAAGTAGATGCAAAGACACAGGTCTAATGCAAACATGATCTTGATAAGGTAGATAAGAGCATTTGATATGTCTCCTAATCTAGCACAGAGAAATATGCATTTTAACAAATGAAGGACTAAAAAAGCTACAGGCCTACCGTCACTGATACCAAAACAATTTCTTCAAAAACAGATGCAACCAAACATTTAAAAGCAGTGAAAACAAGCCAGAAACATGTTCTATGGCCCCAACATCATTTATATACCATTAACATAAATAGAGCACCTGTGTACTTGCCAACTGTCGCCCACATTCAGGAGTTGGGGGGAAGCAAACCAATGACGTAAAACTAAGTTAAGATTTTTTTTCATTTGCAAAACCGAATCAGAACTCATGGTCCAAGAACTACAAGCTTTATTGATTTGCTGATGGTCATAGTACGGTAAATTGAAGAACTACCACAAGTTGGAGAAACTTAATCTAGAATTCCCAAGATCTCAAATGTTTACATTTACATTTACCATATGCAGTATCATATGTGTGTGAGTTCACTATTAAGGAGACATGCATTGAAAGAGAAATTATAATAATAACATTGATTCATTTTTAAGAAGATGACAGTCAAATTTAGTGCTCCATACAACACTAAATAATGTTTTCAATGTTGTAAAGCTTCTAAATGAACATCTTTAAATTTTAATTGGTTGTGTTTAGTCAAATTCATAGATTTTCTCACTTGTGAATACAGTCAGATCATCTTATTATGAATGCAAGCAATCACACCGCCGTGTATCAATTTGAGAGGTTTCATAAGAACTAAGTTAATCCAATTATGTCTAGTATCTTTTAAATTTTATATTAAAGAAGTTCCTCTCCCGGATAATTGCAAGTTTGAAAAAAACAACTCTAGGATAGTAGCAAGTTTGCAACCACAACACTTTTTAGTTCAAACAAATGGATATATCATAAGTTTACAAGAGGTTTTTCATCCCTGTAGTTTTAAACAAGCTACTATAACGATATATCCACGTAAAAAGCAATACAGATAAATAGCTTATCTCATTGCAGATACACATGAATAAAAATCACATGATTATAGAAAAGGCAAGAACAATAAAAGGGTAGGGCCAGCAATGAGCATGGTGTATAGCTTAGTACCTCAACCATGAGAACACCCGGCATGATGGGCCTTTCTGGAAAATGTCCAGGAAAGAAATTGTCATTTATTGTCACATTCTTTATGGCCACAGCAGAAACACCAGGATTGTACTCAATCACTCTATCCACCAGAAGGAAAGGAAACCTGAATAAAGAAAAAAGGTGAATCAGAATCTCACCAATGTTCAGAAAACAGATAAGAGAAGAAAAAAAAGAGCTAACAGTACCTGTGGGGTAAAATGTCACGAATCTGGTTGATATCCATGACGGTTGGGAATGCCGGATACCCTGCAAAGAACGCAGAATTGCTTCTCAAAAAAGGAAGAAAATTAAAACGAATAGAGAATCAAAAGGGAAAAACAAAACTAAAACTCGTACTTAATTCAATTGGGGTGTCATGTTGAGGAGCATTGGCGGCATCCGAGGAACAGAACGTGGTCGTTTTGGTCAAGGAGGGGTGGGATCTGGTGTTGGGGAATTTGAGAAGTGGGAATTTGGGTTGAAAGGAAATAGATTTGGGGTTGGATGGAAGAGTTACGGGAGAAAGCAATGCGTTGGAGAAAGCAGAGGCTGCCATTGGGTTTGAAGCGTGAAGTGAAGAATCACACCACAGCTTGCAATTGAAGAGTGAGGCACCGAGTTATTGAGTGTGAATGCAGTTGCAGTTGCAATTGCAGGTTAACGTTAAAAGCAAAGAATGGCGACAAGAACAATGAAGTTTAAGTTAAATGGTGGAAAGTGCTACTTGCAAAAGCCTATGTTACTCCGATGATGTTTTTGTTGTTTGATCAAAGTTCAGTGTTGTATTGTGTTGGACCATAAAAAGTGCAAGCGTGTTTCTTCCTGCACCCCAACAAATGGCTTCCTGCACCCTATTATTATTATCGGAAAAAACCATTTTACTCTTTTAGTTTGCTAAACTCCAATTAAACAGATACAACTGAGGTAACAAATGGAGTTCCAATAAATAGCATTTCTAATATTCCTTCCTCTTCACTACGTGCTTTCTTTATTTTCTTACATGATATGATAAATTATATGATAAACTTATTCACAAATACTTCTAGACGAAAAATAAAATAAGTTTTTTATAAATTAAAATTAATAAAATAATTTATAGAAATTCTGGTTAACTTATTTTTATTTTTTAAATGTTCTATTCACCATTTCTTTGATGAGATGACAGTTAAGGATAAGGGAACTTGGAAGAGATGTTTGATGCTATTGTAGAAATGAAAAGAAACGGTTGCCTTTTAAAAAAATGAAAAAATGTCTTCTTAGTACATAATTCAAACAAGAAAGTGAAGAATTAGTCATAATAAAGAACAAATACCTTGCAAACAGTTATTTAAAATGAAAAAAAAAATACAAGTAAAAATTATTCAATTCTTTAACGATAATAGTAATAAATTAATAGCCACATTATTATCAATTAATCATATTATTTTTATTTGATTTTTAGAGTAATTACTATATACATTAACAATTCTTTCATATGTATTAATTTGGGAATATGGCAATCAGTACATACATATAATATTTCTGTGCTAAAATAAATTATCCATGAAAAAAAAAGATATTACAATTTTTTTAGCCATACAAAAGTCAAGATCGTGATTTTTCTCTCCTTGAAAATCACCATCATCAGAATAATTAGAGTCTTTCATTCCAATGGTATACATAAGACACTGTGTTGATTGAAAACTCTAACCAATTGTCTATTTTCATCCATAATTTCGGCTTCGTAATTAATCCATTGTCAAAATCATCACATTTTAGTATATCCAATATGGAAATATCTGAGTTATAATTAATGCAAGTGTCGACTGAGAAAACTTCCATGGACAAGTTGTGTAATTGATTTTGCATGTTATCCATATAATAATACGAAAATACGAAAGAATATAGTAAGAAGTGTACTTGAGGTTATCAACTTCAGTGTGAAATTATATATTATGGATAGTGTGATAATAGTTGGATAAGATGAGATCAAATCCTAATAATTGTTAGAATAGACTCAACTTAACTTTGATATTATATTAAGAAGTGAATTTTAAGTTTAACTAAACCTTATAAAACTGGTTTATAAGATTAGGTTTGCACTACCCACTTATATACTATGAAATGTCTTTATCTCTAGTCGTGTGTGAGATCTCCAAGAGAATGTGTTAAGAAGTGGACTTTATTTTAAGTCTAACTCAACCTCATAAAATCGACTTATGATGAGGTTTGCACTATGAAATGTTTTAATCTCTAGTTGATGTGAGATCTCTAATACACTCTCTCGCGTTAAGAGTGACAGCTTGTGAGTGGAAGAATATATTATGGGTGGTTCGATAACGATCCGATAACGGGTGACCTGATAAACCTAATAAATACTCGTTAAGATAAATGGTTCTGATATTATGTTAAAAAGTGAACTTTAAGCCTAACTTAAACTCATAAAATTGTTGTCGTTTTGGCATAATCAATAACCTGGTATCCTTTTAACCTAAGGTTTACAAAAGCTGTTCTCTGAGTGGCAGCACCGGCAATGAGAACAGAAGCGTCAGAAGCTTGCAGAAAGCAATGGTGAAAGTGCATCTCCGACGGAATCCAGCAACCAAAGTAGGAGAAAGAGTAAGAAAAGGCGGCTAGTAGAAAGTGCATGTAACGCAAGTTGTGCTGAACTGTGGAATCACGGGTTTTGTTTCGTAAAAGCATAATTAATAAACAAGTTATGAGCAAATAGAAACGTTTATAAACGCATCACTTTTACTATTATTTCTTCGCCAATTGTTGAATTTGCTCGATAATGAAGGCTTGGACCAGATTTTCATAAGACTCGTTAGTGATGTCTTCTTTGCCATACATGATCTTTTATTTAGTGGATAAAAATGGAAAGACGGTTAGAAACCATATAAGAAAATTGTATATAAAAATATGGTAAGAGAGATGGTAATGTCTTATTCTCTTGTATGTATTTATAGAAAATATATTTACGTATAATTACATATAATTGCGTATAATTACATATAATTGCGTATAATCATTATTTCTTTACTAATCACTACAAGAAAAATTAGATTAGTTTTAGTGACAAAAGGTTGGTGATAAATATAAAATTTGTCACTATTTATATATTATTTGTGACTATTTTTTTCCTTGTCACTAACATTGTTTATAATAGTGACAAAATTAAGAAATATCGCAATAAATATATTAAAATTAGTGATAAAGATAAAATTTGTCAATATTTATCTATTATTTGTGACTACTCATTTTACTTGTCACAAATGTTATTCATAATATTAACAAAATTAAAAAAATATCATAACAATTATATTAAAAGGTTAAGAACATATATCATAAATAAATACTAAAAATATATAATAATTTTTTATAATAAGAATATAATTAATATAAATTTATTAAATATTTATAAATTAATAGTTATTTTTATCAATAATAAATTATTAATTATTAGTTTGTTAAAATATGCCTCAATAATAATGTGTTATAAATTTACTTTTATATATTTAATAAAAAATTTACATGTAGAACATCTATTTATATTAGTGGTAAAAAATATTAAATTTATGTTATTTTAAATTTATAATTTTTAATAAGTTAACATTATTTTAATTTTATAATAAATAATTAACAAAGAAAGAAATTTATTATTTCCAATATACCACTTTAGAATTATCTTGCATCAATAATAATATGTGATAAATTCATTCTTACAAAAGAGTTATTAAATTTATATTATTTTATATTTAAATGCATAAGTCAATATTTTTTTTTATAATGTAATTAATAGCATTATATATAAAATTTGTCATTATTTTTATATTAGTTGATCATGCATGTACATGTTACTGCTTGCTTTCATTTTAATGTAGACAAAACAGAAGCCATTATACCACACTTGTCATGTAAATTTTCAAAAGGAGTACAATTAATTGCTCAATTGACATGAGGACTAATGTTACACATACAAAAATATGAAAAAAGGCCTAAAACATTTACTTTTAAACTTTGGAATTGGGTAAATGAGTATCATACACTTCTAAACCATGTCACCTAGCTAGTTAAAAGCAGAACATATCTTGCGAATTTCACCATTGGTCCCAGTCTTCAACTCAATGTTGCTCATCTTCACCATAGATTTTGCAAATTCCACCTTGAAAAGCAAGCCATTAAAGGCCAAGTAACCCTGTACAAATAACTTAGTGGAAGGATCATTCCAAAGCGCTTGATCAGACTGTAGAACTCCACGTCCATTTCTCAAATTGGCAAAGTATGATGTGTCAAATCTGTTTTCACTACCTTTATCAAAAGCTACTCGGTTTGAATCACCACCGTTCTGCGGACACAATGCTCTTAGTTGACGAAGAAATAAAGGGTTGATGGAAGAGTCAGCACCATTTGCAGTGAAGTTGTACAATCTGTACCTAAAAAACTTGCAAGCTGTAGTACCAATGGTATGTCCACCTAAATATACATATATTCGTTACTCTTAAATCTCTATTCTCAACTCTTCTTTAATGGGTGTAAGAAAAGTGACATCTAAAGGTCGACAAGACAATTGATTCTTGTATATGTTGTGATTCTAATGATGATCATGTGTACGTAAACAAAGTTTTATGTGTAATTACCAACAAGGGTGACGAGGTCTTGAGTGTTGAGTCTCTTTGATGCGAACTTTTGTTTCTGAACATCAAGAGAGTCAAATGGAGCTGGCAAGTTAGTGACATCAGAAGCCTGTGATATGCGCCCATCTCTGCGTCCAGTAGGCACTTGCCAGTTCAGTCCACCACTCTGCCATGCAAAAAAAACTCAAATGTTAATTATAATTTTTTGTTATCAGAAAAAATAATGAATATTAATGGAGGTATTTCGGGAATAACTAAACCCTTTATATAAAAACAAACATTCTTTAGCCTACCACTCGCATTGAGAGTTATAAAGCAAACAACACAAGACATGCAAGTTCGATGTCTACCCATACTCAAATACAAAAAACACCACCTCTAACTTGAAACAACCCTACTCATCCAAACCTCTCTCTCTAACCTTTCCTTTATTGATTGACCTCATGCATACCAATGGTTTTAGACATCATTCTGACTAACAAAAACATGTTAATCGTACCTTCGAGGTAATCCATGACCAAATCTGCAAATGCGCCATTGTGAAGATTTCTATTTGATCTATGCCTCAATTCTTGAAAACCTTCTTATTTCTTTGTTTCCATAGTTCGCCTATAACTGCTACCCACACGCAATACCAAATTCGATTAACATCTTCGCTTTCCTCGTTCAACCTGAAATGTGAAAACAACAATTTTGGATCCTGATGAACCACCGTTGTCCTACCCACCCACACATAATACTCAGACCAAACCAACCACTCTACCCTACAAGTACTAAACAGATGGGACGTTATTTCCACATCCTCCCCACACATACAGGTACTACTCTCCACCGTAATCTCCCTTCTCAACAAATTAGCTTTAGTCATTATTTTGTTTTCCAACACTTTCTATGCTGTAACTAAGGTTGTTGGTTGTGACTTAATCCTCCAGAACCCCTCGAGTAGATCAGAGTCTTCCCCCTGCACCTTACCTTTAAAAACTCTATAAGAGGACTGGACTGTAAACCTTGTATCATCACTTTCCTTCCAAACCCACTTATCCTCTTTTTCATCATTTAAAGTCTTCCTCCCTAAAAGCAGATCCAGCTCTTGCTCCTGATGTTTTTTCCAATCAAACAAGCTCCTCCTCCACCCTATCTTCCAAGTTCACTCTAGATTGTTGTTCCACTCCCCTCCTTGCCACAACTTGGTTGTCCTGCATGAATATATTTGATATAACCTCTGAAATTTATCTTTAAGAGCTTCGTCCCCCACCCATGTCACTACAAGAAAATCATGAATTAGAAACCAATTTTTAGAGACCAAAATAATTAGTTACAATAGGAACTAAAATAGAAACCATTTTAGAAACTAACAAAAAAATTGGTTTCTAAATTAGTTTCTATTATTTTCTATTATTGTTAAATAGTTTCTAAATTGGTATCTAATTAGCAACTAAGGTTTTAACTACCAATTATTTAGTTTCTAAATTTGGTAGC
>Ga0123342_1000432_pt1 | contig 65778 bp, 16 predicted proteins | sample Turbeawhitnodule_FD_89960 | JGI IMG/M metagenome (GOLD analysis project Ga0123342, IMG submission 89960) | Root nodule microbial communities of legume samples collected from Mexico - Turtle bean Mexico white nodule | ecosystem: Host-associated > Plants > Roots > Nodule | place: Mexico: Nepantla... | reverse complement strand
AGATTTGTTGATTTTGGCTTAATCCCAAGTCCCACATCGGTGGGTTCATTGTTTGGGAAGGAGGTTTGAGGGTTATAAATTAAACGCTTCTCCTTCACTGTTATATATCCCAATTTGTAATATATTCTCCCATAATAATAAAAGTGAGTTGTTTTTGCTGTGCTCGGAGATTAGGTTAAATTGGTCGAACTCCGTTAACAATTTTCTGGTGTGTTTTTTCCTCTTTATCTCTTTTATTATTCCGCTTTATTTATTCAATATTATTTGTCGGGTAGCTCTGTTAGGGTTTTGTTTTAGTGGAAAAATTACCCGTTTTTCCCAACAATATATATATATATATATATATATTAAATTCTTAGAATACATACTACTATTTTAATTTAAATATGAGTTCTAATATAATTAAAAAACTATTAAATTTTGTAATAATTAATTTTAAAATATGTATTTGAAATTATTTTTAATTGAGTTATGTAAGACCCATAGCCATCCCTCTCTCTATATCTCATCTCCCTTTTCTCTTTATTTTCTCTCCCGTAATTCATTTATTTCAATTCAAAATTTAATAACATTGCAGTAACTGAGGAGTTAGGTTACATTTCTATCCGATCAAATTTTCAAACAAACTAAGTTCATTTTTACTCTAAAAATCTTTTATTCTCTATTTTTCCTTAGGATTTAGTCATTAATCTTGATGGAGAGTTAGGATAAGTGTTCCTCTCAACTAGTTTTACCATATATTGAATTTTGGTGATGCTTGTATAACATTCTTTAGGTCCCAAGATTCTTGAGTAATTTCTTTGTTGGAGTTGAAGTTTCCACTGGACTTGAAGTTAAAGAAAAACTAACTTTAACTTTCAATAGTACTAAGGCTAGAAGATTTGAATGTGGAGGGAACATTGTCCCAAGTTTCAAGTTCTCTTGTAGGAATGTTTTTTGATGAAATTGTTTGAATTTATGTTCTGTGGACATGTATAAATATTAGATTTTGATAGCTTGAAAGTTATAAATTGTTTTTGATGTTGGAAAAGGTTCTTGAATGTTATGAAATTTTAAATGTTATGTGATTGAATGGTATGTATTATACATGAATGATGAAAATTGTATGAAATTGATATCATACATTTGGAATTATTGTTTGATGGTACATTAAGTATGAAAAGCCTATGTTTAACATAGATCATCTAACTTCACTAATGATTTAAGCCACATAGACTAAAATGTTAGGTGGTGAGAAGCTAATGAGGGAGTTCATACACACCGAGTCCCGTTGTAGACACTCGGTATTGGATGTTTGAACTTACTCTGATCCTTGATGTATAAATTAGATGTTAGTCTTTGATATGGCATACTTAATGAGTCTTTCGAAAAACAATGGATACATGTGTAGTCAATATGATTGAAATGAATCAATGTACTCAAGATTGAAAGGAAATCAAGGTACTATGATTGTTGATGGATCCATGTGTAGTGAGTATAATTGAAATAAAATCAAAGTATTGTAGATTGAAATGAAATAGAATGATTGTGATTGAAAATAGATTCATGTGTGGTATATATGAATGATATAATTGGTATTGAAATTTTATATGACAACATTTAAAGAAATTTTATGAATGATTAGTCTGATTGGTTTGCATTAATTAAGTATGTTATGGAATTTCTTTTCATTATCTTACCCTTGCATATGTTTGTTTGTGTTGTGAATTGCGATGAGTGTACTACGTACACGAGCAGATGCTGACATAGGTGCAGGAATTCAAAAGACTTTAGGATTTTCTTTTGGTTTTTGGTTCTGTAAATATATGTATTATATATGTCTTAATCATGTATTAGAAATATTTTGAAAAACTCTAAGTTTGTACAAGACTCTATAGAATTGTATTGTAATAGACTATAGTTTTTAGGATGACCTAAGGATAATTGGCTTATTGTGTTCTCCTGGGTGTAGATTTTTGTTTAAGTCTAACTTTAAGTCTTAGTTAAAAGTTTATTATAGGATTTTTAACAAAGTTGTTTTCTTGAAATTTTGTTTGTGTTTGAATCAAACTAGTTGTTATGAATAAAGATGAAAGTATTAAGAAAGAAAATAATCTTGATAAAGTGGTGAGGGTGCACACTCATGACTAAATCAAAATGATTTTATATCTTAATTTGAAGAGTATAGTATAATATATATATATATATATATATATATATGTGTGTGTGTGTTTTGGGATGGTTATTTTTATATTGTGTGAAGTTGATATTGAATATAAGTTTTATTTTACGATAATAAATTTAATTATGGTAAGTGTCTGGTTGTAAGTTTTAAAGTGGTCTTTTCAGATAATAGTTTTACACCAATATTCATTTTATATACACGGTAGGTGGTTGTTATTATGATGGACTCAAATTCTAAGTGAGATTGAGACGTTTGTCTTGGGAGGATTGATGAGCATACTTTTATTCACACCCAATAGCTTTAATCATAGATTATTGGACTTAAATAATAAATAAATCCATTGTTTTAATTAATATTCATATAATTTGGTTTATTTGAGCCTTAACTATTATTTTTGTTAATTCTATGTTTTTAGAATAAATGGTTCGAAGGAAGTGTCTACCTTTGTGAATGGGCCAAATATCCAAAATTCCAAGTTGTTTCTTTGAATAAAAACATAAGAAAATATTTGAGAGGATTTTATGCAAGTAGGAGAGATATTCTCCACCTAAGTAGAAGTTGGATCTTCTCATTATTTTTTCCATTTTCCATTATCTTCTCCACCAAAAGTGGTGCCTCCAGCATGGAATGTGGAGGAGGCTGCATGGAACATGCCTATTTAAGGAGAGTCAGGGAAACACACACAAGAGACCAATATCTTTGAGTGCAAAGCTGTTTCCTTTGTTTATTTTTTTTGCATATTTTATCTTTGTATTTTTGCCTCCGCATGGAAGGTTAAACCTTTTTTATTGATTCCTTTGTAATTCCCCATTGAGTTATGAGGTTTTGATAAATAAAAGTTTCGTCTTTCAATTCTCTATAGGTATTGTTTTAATATTCTAATCTCCTGAAAAACTAGTTTTTGTGAGAGGTTGTACTTGAACGCATGATTAAGAGTCTTCCTTATCTTAAACTTTGGTTTCTTAATTAGTTTGAATTGTTCTAATTAAGTTCTTGTACGCATGATTCAAGACAAAGGAGATAAAATAAATGGATTGTTTTTTAAAAAAGCATAAGATGACTTTGAATCCACTTTCAGCTCAGCTTAAACGGTAATAAAGGACAACAACAAACTTTTTGGTGCCCTAATAGAATTTTAGAAAAACTTTAATAAAATAGTACCAGTGCAGAATGAATCTATTGTTTTATAAAACAACAGATTTATATTTATGCAGAAAACTAATTTTGAGAAAACTTAAGGTAGTTGATAGAAGAACTTTGAAAAACTTTTTCTGCTTTTGGTTAGGGACATGAAGTAGGTCACAAAGCAAAATATCACCTTAAACTAAGTCTAACCTACTATGACCACTAATAACATCATCACTAACTTCAAAGTAAACAATACAATTTTCTACATCAAACACACACACTAAGACTTGCTAAGAAGAAGTTTCATCCATCTTCAACAAAGTGAAGTTGTTAATCGCTCATTATCCACTTTTGTTGAGGGCATTTTTGCATGATCATAGAAAATCTTGGGGTGATATTCTTCCTCATATAGCATACAATCGTGTGGTACATTGTACTACTAATCTTTCTCCATTTGAGGTTGTGTATGGTTAATCCTCTCACACCTCTTGACATATTATCATTTTTGGATATTACATAAAAAAGGTCTTTCTAGAGCAGAATTTGTCAAGAAGTTTCAGAAGAAGGTTAAAAATTATATTTAATGGCAAACACAAAAATATGTTCACCACGACAATAAAAGGATAAAGAAGATCATTTTTTAGGAAGGTGATTGGGTTTGTTTGCATCTAAGAAAAGATAGATTTCCTAATCAAAGAAAATCCAAACTCAGGGTTAGGGAAAAAAAGATATAGTTAAAGATTTTTCTAAACAGAAGAGAGCCCACGTGAGAGAGAGAGCGATAGGAAAAAAAAGATAAAAATATACAGTCTTCTAAAGAAGTCAAGGTTAAGAATATTCAGTGTTTAAAGTGTCTTGAGAAGGGTCATTACTCTTCTAAATGTCCCTTACAAAGAAGAAACATGCTTTTAAAAGACCAAGAAAGAAAACTCTTATTCATCACCTAGTGAAGAAGATACCCAACTTCTGAATAAGAAATCCAACCATGCACTTGTTAGACAAAAGGATTTTACACAACAAACCTTTAGAGTTGGAAGAATCACAATGAGAAAACTTGTTTCACACATATTGCACAGTTTTAAATAATATTTGCTCAGTGATAGTGGACAATAGTTCTTGTTACAATTGTTTCAACTCTAGATTACTTGATAAATTAGCCTTAACTCCCATACCACATTCTCACCCTTATAAATTGGATAGGATCAAGCAAGATGGGGCCTTATGGTGCAAACTCAAGTTAGTATACCTATAACTATATAGGGAAATATAAAGAACAAATTGTATGATGTAGTCCCTATGGAAAATAGGCCGCATTATCTTAGGTAGGCCTTGACAATTTGATCATCATACATTCCATGAAGGTCATACCAATAGGATCACTTTCTCATTTAAAGGGGCTAAGTTTATATTGTGCCCTCTCACATTTTAATAGGTCAGAGAGGATGAATTGATTTTAAAACAAAATATAACCCAAGAAAAAAAAATACTTTAAATTCACCTAGGGTAGAAGAGACTAAGGTTAAACCCCCTAGGTCTTTATGTCTCATTGTTCCATCCTATACCCAAGGTATGTTTTCAACATCATCAAATCATCTAGTGAGTCCACTTTCAATACTTCAACTTTTCAAAAGCAAAACACAATTCTTATAGGCTCTAATTCAACCTATCTTACACACACCACAACCCTTTTAATCAGTGTTTTTATTGTTTACTGCATTTTTCAGGTGGATTCATGAGCTTGGTGGAATTTAAGCATCTTCCTTCATTAATAAGGTGGCAACTCTACCCACATTTCAGATATGACAGATCTTTTTCAAGAGGGAGGTCCTGATGAGGACCATCCACATAAAGGAAACCACCACAAAAGAAGGTTCAGAGTAGATACTTAAAGGCATAACAAATATTCAACTTTAAAGCTTTGAACAAAATATATGTAAAAATTAGACTAGGATTTTTCTTTCTCTTTTTAACCTTGTATTTTGGGTCACAACTTAGCATAGAAAGAAAATCCTAAACCTAGAAATCTAAAGGCACAAGGGATACTTCTAGAAACCCTAACTTGCATGGCAAGCTAGGATTTGTAGAAGTTTGGGCGGCAAGGCTCAAACCCTAATTTCAATAAACAGCGATATCATATCGACGATGATACCCATCAAACAGTCTTGAACTACTAAATGATCTGAAACCACTAGATGATCTCAAACCACTAGACGGTCTACACCACTAGACAGTTTAGAAAAACTTGAACTTAGATTTTATTTAAACCAATCTTCACAAATCTTCGTCTTGGTTTAGTACAAATCTCTTTAGTGATAAAACACACACACAAAAATCTAAGTCCATTACAAGCTTAATCACCAATCAAATGAATTAAATTCAAACAATGAAAAAATCATTTATCTAAGTCATCACAGTGTTAACTTTAAGGAAGTGAATCCCTAGGTGAGTTTTATTGATAGGTACTTGATGGAGCAACAAAGTTAACTTTAAGGCAGTGAATCCTGCCAACACATGTAAATTGTTTCATGAGTTGGATGTGAAATCAATTTGTTTTATCCTAATCTCAGAATGATCTAATTATTTTTCTAAGATTTGATTTTTTAGTTTATTGAGATTTTCTCTGCCATAAGAATGTATCCAAGTATGTATGATATGCTTGAGATCCTTCCAACTTTTGATATTTTTGTCTCATCCTCAAAAGAACTTGATCTAGATTCAATCAATGCCTAAATTATAGATTTAGACCTTGGTACAAATTTTAATTTTTCAAAATTCTCTTAGCAATTCTATTTAGAAATAGGATTTTCATTGTATTGATTCCTGAGAGAGACCTTCAAATTTGATAGAAAGTATTAAAAGCATAAAGATAACTTGTGGTTTTGGTTGGGTTACATGTAAAATTGGTAATGAAGTGAGAAATGAATATTTGTAACTCTTAATTAAGAAGTAAACTTGCTATTTCGATGAAATAGATGCAATGGTTGAAGTTGAAGAAAATTCTTCAGCTAATTCAATTTATGAGGCTTATATTTCACAAGGATGTAGGATGTACAACGTGTTTAAAGAAAATCAAATATTTTATTTATGAAATTATGTTCCTGATAGATTATAATTGTATCAATTTCACTTTGATTTTGACGTGGGTTTACGTAACTTTGGCTTTTCTCTTTGCGTTAATTATACTTTTGGTTACAATAAATTATAAATTTTATTTTTAGTTTAAGATTTTTTTTAAATTTTCATCTTTAATAATTTTATAATTTTCATATTTAATAAAAAAATTATCTTTTTACTCCCTAAAATATTATTAAAATGTTTTATTTCATTGATAAAACACTGTCCACACTGCTTTTAGAAAAAAAATTAAAAAAAAATCTAATAATTTATCAGAAAAATAACTCAAGTATTCTTGTTTTTAGAGTTTGGGCGGATGCTATTTATATATACCCGAAATTAAAAATTATTTATTTCTATTCATATAATTTATTTTATAGGAATAAAATTATTAGGATGTGTTTGGATTGAGAAAGAGATGTCTCAAGTTGTTTGGATTGAGGGATGTTATGGTGGATTTGTAAGAGTAATTAATCGAAGTTTGTGAATAATGTGATGATTGAGAGAAAATTTTTAATTTAAAAAAAAAATTAAAATATAAGCTTACAAATTTACCATTGTGTTTTATAATATTTGAATAATAGGAATATTTTTGTAGATTTGAGTTTCAATTAAAAAATAAAATGATAATATTTATAATTGTAATAATTTTTAGATGGAAAATTATGAATATTTGTAGAAATTGAAAATTGTTACATACAAATAAATTATTGAAATATTCATAATTTAAAAAAAATAAAATATAAATAAATTTGCATTAAATTTAAATAATATTAATAATTTTTTATAATAATTTATGAAAATAATAATAATTATTGTATACATTTTTTATTATATATAACCATAAATGTTTTTTAAATTATAATTTTATTTTATTATTATGTAATGTTTAATAATTTTATTTATATTCTTTTAATATTTTTTAAAACTATTTTATTTTTATTATATATATATAAATAATAATAATAATAACTAAATTATTATTAATAATTATTGTTCTTATTCTTATTAATTAGTATGAATTGCTTCTACATAGAGTGCATGAAAATCAATTCCACTAGAAGTGGAAAATCGATTTTGGCTTCACTTGAATTCAATATAGGAAAAAATGATTTTAAAGGAAGTTTATTTTCACATTATCTAGGGTTAAAACCTTTATTAATTTGTTTACCTAGGGTTGTAGTTTCCCCCACTAAACCATCCATGTAGAACGTGTTTCCTGAGGTTTTTTTAAATCTCAGGAAAAGTCTTTCAGAATCCTTGTTAAATACCATGGGTTTAAGAACCTCCGTAAAATACCATGAGTTTCAAACCCTCCTTTAAAAACCTGTATAAAATACCATGGGTTTAAAAACCTCCATAAAATACAATGGGTTTAGGAACCTCCGTAAAATACCATGAGTTTCAAAATTTCTGTAAAATTACTTGTCATTTGAAATACCTTTAACCCCATTTTCCACTATCTTTAACGATCCTTCTGACTTCTCTTTTCCACCGTAGACACACTACTCTCCGGCACATGCTCAATGATCGTCGACGGCAGTCCTAGCAAGGAATCACAATTCAGCCACACTTATGTCTATTATATCTAAGGAAAAGAAAAATTAAATAAGGCACTATATTCTTCTTACTCCAATATTGCTTCTTCTGTCACCTTACTACCCCAACTTGGGTCACAAGTCATTGTGACCTAGCTTGACAACAACAGATGTTTATCACTGCTTTATATATCCTAAATAATTGTATCATCTATCAGATGTGTGCTTCAAAGTCATGTGTGTTCTTGGCTAAAGATTACAAGAACATATTGCGAGGAAAATTTAACTTTATTACTTCTCACTTTCACAGTGAATTAATTATTAGATGCATTTTAAAATAAAGGTCTTAATTTAAAATATTTCAAAATTATGAGAATTAAATATTAATAAGTATAACTAAAACTAAAATTGCACATAAAATATACATATATCAAAAGTTAAAACAAAATAAGTCAAGTTTTTTTAAGTATGAGCTTGTAATAAAAAAAAACTAGAAACTATATATACCAACTACCATCAATCATAAAAAATATGCAAATACTATGGAAATACTTATTATCCAAGATTAGTTGTTGAAATACTTATTATCTAATGTTATTTTGTTGAGTTTTTTAAATAAAATTTTGAAACTTTAGAAAACTTATTTGTAATGTAAAGTTACACTTTCAAAATTTAAGAGAATTTAGTTATAAAATATTAAAACTATGCAAATTTTAATTATTTATAAAAGATTTAATTATATTTATTTATTGAAGTTTAAAAATCTATAGTGTTTTATTGAGGTTCTACAATAAATTTTTGGAATTTAACGAAGGCTAAAAAAACCTTCGTTATTTTGTTGGGGTTTTAAAATAAACCTTTAGAATTTAAAAAAGGTTAAAAACCTCCATTATTTTGCTGGGGTTTTAAAATAAACTTTTGGAATTTAACGAAGATTAAAAAAACCTCCGTTATTTTGCCGAGGTTTTAAAATAAACTTTTGAAATTTAAAAAATGTTAAAAAAATCTTTGTTATTTTGCTGAGGTTTTATAATAATCTTTGGAACTTAACGAATGTTACAAAACCTTCGCTATTTTGTTGAGGTTTTAGAATAACCTTTGGAAGTTAACGAAGGTTAAAAAACCTCAGCTATTTTGCTGAGGTTTTAGAATAACCTTTAGAACTTAATGAAGGTTAAAAAAACCTCTGTTATTTTAGTGAGGTTTTAGTATAACCTTTGGAACTTATTGAAGGTTAAAACAACCTCTGTTAATTAAATCAATCTTGGGATTATACTAACATTCGCTAAATAACCTCCGTTAAAACTCATTTTTCTTGTAGTGACTTCCTTGCAAATTGATCCTCCCTTCACTACAAGCTCCATCAAAATCAATTATCCCTTTTGCTGCATTGATTCCTCATGCAATGCCTTTGCGTCTTAAAGGTTAAGGCTCAATGCCAAATAGATTAAAGGTATCCCAATAAATTATTTGCGGTCTACGTGAACATCATCTCAAATCAAGGCATATGAGAGAAGAACAAAAAATGATACTCACCCACTCGTTCGTCCGTGTACTCACCTTCAAATCACCTGATCCAAACAAACAACTCACTCACTCACTCATCAATTCGTGTATTAAGGCCACGACTAGAAGCAAACACAATCTTAATGAAAAAATATATTAATTAGGCCATAATTATTTTGAAAAAAATGTCAATAATTAAATATGTTATTTAAGCACTGAGAAAGAAGAAGTTATAGGACATGTCATGAAACTAAGAATATATGGATTTTACAGCATGATCTTAGATTTAAATTATAAAATCTAAAGGCATGTCTAAGAATTCTTTTACCAATAAACTAGTATTTTGGTCTAACTAATCACAAAAATACTTTTTTGTAATAATATATAATGAAAATTTCTTTATATTAACACATTATTTTTCGATTTTATTATTAATAACACTTTAAAATTACAATATGAAAGGCGCTAATTTAAAAAAACGGAGTTTGAAATAACTCCTACTTTAAAATCACATCACAAAATTTATGATAAAAGATGTAGAATTAAAAAAGAAAAGAACTAAGAGAGAATGAAAGCTAAGTCCCACATAAATTTAAGAAAAAAAAATAGAGTAAATACTTGTATCCTTCCTAGGTATAATTAGGCTATAAAGATCTAAAATGTTTAATCTTATATAATAATTTGTTATCACACATAACTTCAATATAATGTATGATAAATAATGTATTCAATCATTTTATTTTTATAAAATAAATAAAATCATCCTAAAGAAAATATAATATGAATACTTGGACATTGTTAATGGTATATGTATAATTAGTTGTAAAATAGTATAGGCTACAATGAGTCACTCTCTAATTAAGGGCCTGTTTGGATTTGGGAAGGGATTTGTGAGGATGGGAGGGAGTGAATTTGTGAAGATTAGAAAGGATGTGTGAGAATGTGTGAGGTTGTTTGGATTGAGGGATGATAATTTGTGAGAATGGTTTATTGAGATTTGTGAGTAATATGATAGTTAGAAGGGAATTTATAAATTTTTTTAAAAGTGTAAAATGTAAGTTTACAAATTTACTCTTTCTATTAAAAATATTTAAATAATGATTTATGATATATATTTTTTTTAGGTTTGAAGTACTATCAAATATTTTTTTTAGGTTTCAACTACACAACTCCAACCACTCAAGATATAACCTGAAAGCAAGAGAAAATATAAATATAATTTTTTAAAAATTAAAAAAACCAACAAAAAAAAACACAGTAAGAGAAACGATTCTCTATGTAGTTTAAATACAAAGAGAATGGATTCTCTATGCAGTTGACATTGAAGGAGAATCAATTCTCAATAACACCAAAGAAAACAAAATCGATTTTGGGTGTTTTATAAAGGCATGGGAATCGATTCTCTCATGAGTACAAAGTCTCCAAAATCGATTTTCATGACTAAAAGCTAAACAATAATCGATTTTTCTTTCCATACAAAATCTCCAAAATCAATTTTCCTATATGAAAAAATCGATTTTCGTTCTCTACACATTGCATGCAAAATCGATTTTACCTTTTCCAGAATTCTTTGATTCCTTGTAGAGTGCCCAATTTGAGAAAATTGTGATGCATGCAAGGGTATCAGCGTAAAAACGTATGCTCCTACGTATAATCATCTCAAATCCGCTTATTTGTGTGAAGATGGCAATTTGCTAGCTACCCGCTCCTCCATCCGCACAGATACCTCCAAAACAGTGGAAACAAACAAGGTAGTCACTCGCTCGCTAATCCTCACTCTAACCTCATCCGCAGAAGCAAACAGGGCATAAAAGTTTATGATCCACTACCCTCCAATGTTGTCATATTGGACTCATTGAGGAAGTAAAAGGGAAAATAAACCTTACCTTTTGCATTTTACATTATCCAGCATCTAACATTCTAACAAGGTTAACTATTATATACTTTCTTATTTAGTAGTATTTAAAAATTAACATGTGTTCACTCTCTTCATCCAATATCAATAATTATAATCAGTCCTCATGGGTAGTTATTAAAAATGATAATGTTATTAGTCCTATGGGTAGTTAAGAATGATAATGTTATTGAATATATATTTTTAGATAGTCCCTATCAACCTATATATAGAAATGTTGGATTCATGGATTTGAATCAATATGAATAGAATAATTAATATCGTATTAGTTTTGATATTAAATATGTTTTAATTAGAAATTATTATTTTTTAATTAATTGTTATGTTGAGTGGTGTTTAATGATATTTTTGAGATTGTTGTGGGTCGGTTTGCAGACCGGCGGGTCAACACTTATACGGAGCGGGCCAACACTTATATGGAGCGGACCAACAAATTTAGCCCGCGTCACTTTTGTGGGACAGGCCAATCCGGGCCATATTTTTTGGGCTAATGTTGTGTTTGGATTAAGGAGTAAAAGTGTGAGGATTTGAGAAGAAAGTTTGTGTGTTTGGATTGGGATATATTACAGTGGATGTGTGAGGAAAGTTGATTGAATATGTGAATGATGCGATAGTTGTGAAAATATTTTGAATTATTTGTAAAGATGTAAAATGTAAGTTTACAGATTTACCCTTGTCTTTAAAAATATTTAAATAATTATATATGAAATATTTTGTGTAGATTTGATTTAATTAGAATTTTGTAAATTGTTTGTAATACTGTTGAATAATTATTTATTAAAAAATTATAAGTTTTTTATCATTTTTGGAATATGAAATTTTTTTATAAAAATAAATTTGTGAATAATGTGATAAGTGTGATTTATTCTTATAATTAATATGTTTTGGAATTTATTTATCTTTAAAATTTTGTTATATTTTAAAAGTTAGAAGAGGAATTCATTGATAAACCATAAAGATACCCTTAGAGATAATGACTTGTCCTTGCTTTCGCTTTTTGTTAAGGATAAAAACGAAAATTGGCATAGGTGTCTTTCGTGATCTTTGCATACATGAGAGGAAATCATTTCACATATACCGTGTCTTTTCCACATCCGTAAATCAGCTTAAATTGATGGAAACAAATGTGATTTATTCCACATTTCTACATTCGATAACAATAAAATTCCAAAAACAATCAGAACGTAAATGTGGAACAAGTCAACTCATATTACCACTCTAGAAATCATTATGAAAAAGGTATAATCGATTTTAAGGGTAATATGGAGAAAACAAAAATTGAATTTGCCATATAGAAAATGTTTAGAAAGATCAATTTTGAAGACTTTGTACTAAAAGGATAATCGATTCTTGTTTAACTTTTGATGATGAAAATTGATTTTAGAAACTTTGTAGTCATGAAAATCCATTCTTGTTGGAAGGAATCGAGTCGCAGTTGGGATACGAACATGAGGTAAATCCTTTGAAATAATGTGTGACTATTAAAAGATTATAAAATCGATTTTCAAAAAGATATTGTTCTTAATTAATAATAATTAATTTTAATTAATAATAATTAATTTCAATTGATTTTAATTAATAATAATTAATTTCAATTGATAATAATTAATAATAATTAATTTTAATTATTAATAGTGTAATTTTAACTATTTTAAATTGAATTATTATTAATTAATTACAATAATAATTATAATTATTTTTATAATTAATAATAAGAATAATTATTATTATTATTATTAATCTTATTATATAAGAGTGAGAACACAAGCGCTCTCGTATCGTGACTGTGTATCCGCATTTTTTATTTTTATCATGATTTTTTTTTCTTAATTTTTTTTCTATTTTATCCTTATATTCATATTTGATTTTATTTCAGTATTATGGTTATTTCGTCATTACACATTTCCCTCTTCTAAAAATCAACTTCAGAATAATAATAGAACATGCTCTTATATCTTTATTTAAATTAATTTTAAAATTGCTCTTGTGGAAAATTGCCTTTTGGAAACTGCTTTTGGAAACCGGTTGAAAATTGTTTTCAAATGTAAAACTGTTTTGTGACAAATGTAACGACGAAATAACCATAATACTGGTATAAAATCAAATAGGAATATAAGGATAAAATAGGAAAAAAATTAAGAGCAGGTAAAGAAGATAATCCCTTTATATATAGGTATAGATATACAGTATATTCTATTATATAATATAATATTATATAATAAGGTAAAATAATTTTCAAAAAATATTGAAAGAATATAAATAAAATTATTAAACATTACATAATGTAACACACTGTAAAATCCATCTAACTATTACGACACAAGTTCCACCGATTTCTATATAGACTTCGAAAGTTCAAAACTACATCCTAAAGCCATGAGAACCTCTGATATCTACTCGTGTACATAGTACAATCATTGCAGTTCACAACACAACAAGAAAAGCAAGGGTAAGCTAGTAAAAATAAAAATTTATAATATACACCATTAAATCAAAAGAGAAAACCAAATTACATGGATCAATTTCTCAATTATTAAATCTTCTTCAAATCCCAACATAAAAATCACATATATCTCATGGATCTACACATCCAGGATATTCAACAAGCAGAATCACAATTGACGCCTTCCGACAGACCCGTATTAAGTAAGTTCTACCAAAGATTAAGTTCAATACAACCCAAGTCGTGCATCTCATATGTCACCATTCCCAATCCATACCATTTTCATCATACGTATCATTCAAAACGCAATCCACAACATTCAAAAGTCTTTTTTTAAGATACAAAAACAACACTTAAATATTAAACCATCAAAATCTAATATTTCTACAAGTTTAAATAATATATAAACAAACAACACAATATATAAACATGCAACATCAACATCCCTGTAAGAGAAATTGAATATTGGGACCATGTCCACTCCATATCCAGATCTTCTAGCCTAGGGTGCTATTAAAAGATTAAGTTAGCTTCCCTTACCTGAAATTATTTATTTTGATTGAAATTCTACCTTAAATAGAGGAATCACTCCAAAATTTAGGAACCTAGAGCAAGTTATTCAAATATTACCAAATTTTAGTATGAGCTTAATCAAGTTGAGAGAAACATTTTTCTCAACTGACCCCACTAAGATTGATGACTAAATCATAGAGAAAAAACAAAGAATAAGGGATCTTTAGAGTAAAAATGAACTTACTCTATTTGAAAATCTGATCGGGTAAAAATGTACCTTGACTCCTTAACTACAACATAGCGTGATCAAATTTTGAAATAGATGAGGTATTGGAGAGAAATTGAAGAGAGAAAGGAGAGGGAGAGAGAAGTTGAGAGAGAAACAGGGGTTGGGGCTTCTCTTTTTTTTTCTTTTTTTTTCTGTCTTTCGTTTTTACGGTTTCTTACACACAATAATAAAATAAAATTATAATACAAAAATTTATATATAATAAAAAATATATACAATAATTATTATTATTTTCACTAGCAGAAACACAGGCATAACAACATTTTTGTATCCACATTTTTTTATTTTTATTATTTATATATTAAAAACTGATTAAAAGATTTCACATTTATATTGTCAGTATAAATTTATAGTCATTTTTAATAAATTCGAATACACATTTGAAAAAAAAAATTGCACCTACTCATATATTATGATTGAAACATAGTCAACTTAGTAGTTATATATGGTAATAACTTAATCATGATTAGATATATTTACAATTTATATCATAATTTATAATATTGATTGATTTATTATGATAAAGAAATTTGTCATATACTAATTATAATTGTTTAGTGACATTCAACCCTATAGTCTATTCATATATCAGTATCTATTAGAATCATTTGTTGTATGTATTTATAAAATTGATAATTTATGATTTTTTAGTTAGAGAAGATGAGAGACTCATTTGGTATAATTTATTTTTAATAAATAATTACTTTGAAAAGTTAAAATTTTAAAAATAATTATTAAATTAACAAATTTTAAGATCTATTTTTTCTTATACATTGTCTATCTCTCATTAAAATTTGATGTTTATACTACATTAATTTTATAAAATTAAATGTGAAATAAACTAATTATGACTAGTTGTACATTCTTCTCTAAATTATCTAGATGTCACAATTTTTACCATTCAATTTTTTTTCACACATTTTGCCGCCACAAACAAAAAAAATAAATAAATAAACACAGTTTTTTTCATCTAACTCTTTGTGCTTCCTCCTCTACGTCTTCTTTGCCTTCTGGATTAATGACTTCTACGCCTTCCTATCCAAGAAGTCTGGCTAGGAACAAAAAAGAAACATGAAAATAAGCTTAAATTCCTTTCCAAATTGTTGCAAATCTAAAACGCAAAAAAACAAAATGTGGTTAGGTTTACCGTTGTAGTGTCTTTTGACAAAGAAATTGAGAAACTTACTCGTTTGAGAGTGGAGGAAAGAGTGAGGGGAATTGGAGAAGAGAGTACGTTGGACAAAGAGTCACTTGTCCCAATTCAAGGAACCAAACTTCACGTGCTTGATGACAACAACGACTTCCTTCTAGATTAGTCCAATCCAGTTATGCATTTTATGTCAAGCTATTAATAATAGGAAAAAAATTTGAAGATTGGTAAAAAAAGAAAAAGAAAGAAGGAAGTGTTTTGTCATCATTTCATAAACTTTTGCCAATACACTGATTGGGTGTTGCAATGCCTGTGAGTTTTGAATTCTCCTATTGTTGTTATAGTCATTAGTCGATTTTGAACCTTATATACAAAAACATGTAAATAAGATGGAACAATTAAAACAAAACCAAAAAAATAGAAAAAAAAAATATGAAAGTACTATCTACATAAAAGAGAAAAGAAAAAAAAATGATAATGAAACATAAGGATGCAAGAGAAGAGAAAAATTGTTAAGAAGGTTAGGTTTGATTTTTAGAGGATAAAATTAGAAAAATAAAAGTAAATACCAAAAAATGAAATAACGGGAATGTCCAAGATAACAATAAAATGACAAAAAACCTCTATTTCTAAAATAATAAAATAAAATATTGATATAAGGATAAAATGGGAAAGTAAATGTGTACACAAATAAATGTAGATAAATTATTATAAACTTATTAATATTATTTAAATTTAATGCAACATTATTTTATTTTTTATTTTTTAAAATTATGAATATTTCAATAATTTATTTCTATGTAAGAATTTTCAATTTTTACATATATTGATAATTTCTCATCTAAAAATTATTACAATTATGAATATTATCATTTTATTTTTTTAATTGAACTCAAATCTAAAAGAAGAATAGCTCATATTTCATTATTCAATTATTTTAAAACACAAGAGTAAATTTGTAAATACATTTTACATCTTTAATTTTTTTTTCAACCATCACATCACTCATAAATTTCAATAAATCATCCCCACAAATCACTCTAACATTTCTCAATCCGAACAATCTCATACATTCTCTCAAATCCTCAAACGTGTACTTTGTCAAATTTTCTCCCCAATCCAAACACATCTTACATGCTTTTAAGCTTAGTTGCTTAGTTTGCAAAATGGTACTATTGCTCATAAAGACTTAGAAAAACTATATAGATAAATGATAAAAAGGGTAGTATTGTTCATAAAGAATTTAAAGAAGTATTTAGAAAATGAGAATGGTTTGTGTCAATTTGATTTTGAAAGATGAGGGCGAAAAGTTAGAGGTGAAGCATCAATGATTGTTAAAAAAAAAGGAAAAATAACATGAAAATAATAATCAATTGTATTATTATTTTTATTTAACATTTATGATAATAAGTCATTGGTTGTGATCACACATAATATATTTTTTGTATTTGTTATGTTTTATTACAATAAATAATTAAAATAAATAAATTATTAATATAAAATATTATTTTTCTTTACTTATTTTTACCCTTTTCTACCTAATTCAAACAATGTTATATTTTATTCTTTTTCTTTTTCTTTATTTATACTTCACTTTTCATTCGTTACTCCAAATCTTAATCAAATTAAATATAATACTTGAGATAAAAAAAATAGTTACCTGTATAATTTTTTTTAAAAAATATTTTCAGATTTTCTAAAAATAAACATAAAACTGATTTTATTTTTATTAAATGTTTTTCTTCTTTGGCTACATACTTTTTTTTTAACTCCTATAATTTGTCAGAATTTTATTATATACAAGCAAAAACGTATTATAATAAAATATAATTTTATTTAAAAATAAAGAGAAATTATTTAATTATTTATTTTATTTAATAAATAAATAATTTATTTTTTATACAGGAAAGAAAGTTAGGAAGTAATCTATTCTTATTATAATTGTTTATTTTTTACATAAATTTTTTTTCGATTCTATCTTATTTAATTAATATGTTTCATTTTATTAATATAATAAAGTATTTTATCATTTTATATGAATTATTTAAAAAATAAAATTATTTTTTAATTTTTTAAATTAATATTAATGTATAATTTTTATATAATTCTTCACTTTTTTTTCCTTATTTTAAAGTAAAAAAGAAAGCATATTTTTACATATTTTTACGTCAAATTTCATGTATAAAATAAAATAATCTTCAATTTTAATTACTCTCTACTTTTTTTATTTTTAATTTTAACTCATTTAAAGTATTTTTATATATTGTTATATTTTTAATGTCGTAAAAATTGAGTAAAAGAAAAAAAATGATAAAATGTTTCCACAGTAATAGATAATAATTTTTAAAACTAGAAATTAAATATACCAAAAGTAAGTTGTTTAAAATAGAAACTCATTGTACTTTATTTATTTTACTATTCCCTCTTTTTCCTTTGTTCTCCTTTGAGTTTCGGTAGGTGGATCTATTACAAGAAGAATCAAGAAAGAGCTAAGTGAGTTCTCTGAATTACTGAAGATCTCTGCAAAGCTCCATTGTCACTGCCACCAAATTCATTATCTTCCTTACCCTTAGCTATCACCTTTCTCACATTCCACCTCAACTTTCTTTACTCTTTCTCTCTTCATTCCCAAGAACAATTGAAGAGCAATTGTATTCAGAGAATGTGAGATTCTTTGGTTCAAAGCTCAAATTTTCATTGTTGTTATTTGTATTATTCTTCAATCCTTTTCTCATCAACGTTTTGCTTTTTCTCTTTCTCTACTGGCTCATCTTTTGGTTCACCTTCTTCTTCACCCAGAAACCCCAACCTTCAAGATTTGATTTTTCCATCAATCTGTAATGCAAAATCCAAAATTTCCGCAAACCCAATTCAAATGCGGATCTTAATTTCACGGGACACGCCCCATTGCTTGGATTTTCCGGTGATCGAGATCTAGGGTTTCTTCTTCCCCTTTTCAAAACTTTTTGATTAAATCAACACTCTCGGGTTCGATTGCTTCCTATTCTTCCTTCATGGGTTCGATTTTCATCTGAAAGGTTCGTAAACCGTTGATTTCAGCTTCTGGGTTGCAATGCTCAGGCAAATCCTCAGTAAGCTTCCTCGGAAGTCGTTGAAACCCGACTCGGACGAGTCGACTTGGGGTGACTCGGCGCGTTCCGCCGACTCGCCACGCGTCGCCGGCAAAAGCCAAAGACCACATGGCGGCAGTTCCACCGCAGCGAAGCGAGCTTCGTCATCGGCGGTGTTTCCGGCGAGCATGGTTTCCGGATTTGAACCTTTGGTGCCGTTTAAGGATGTTGCTAATGCCGAGAAGATGAACCTGTTCGTGAGCAAGTTGAGCCTTTGTTGTGTCACATTTGATTTCAGTGACCCTAGTAAGAGCGTTGCAGATAAAGATGTGAAAAGGAAGACTTTGGTTGAGCTTGTTGATTTTGTGGCTTGTGGGACAGTGAGGTTTAGTGAGCCTGCTATCCTTGCTTTGTGTAGAATGTGTGCTTTCAATTTGTTTAGAGTTTTTCCTCCTAATTATAGGACAGGTGGTGGTGAGAATGACGATGATGAACCTATGTTTGATCCTGCTTGGCCACATTTGCAACTTGTGTATGAATTGCTGCTTAAGTTTATCTCTTCTTCGTGCCTCGATGCCAAGGTGGCGAAAAAGTATATTGATCATTCGTTTATTGCCAGATTGCTTGGGTTGTTTGATTCGGAGGATCCTAGGGAAAGGGATTGCTTGAAGGCGATTCTGCATAGGATTTATGGGAAGTTTATGGTGCATAGACCCTATATTCGAAAATCTATTAACAATATATTTTATCGCTTTGTGTTTGAGACTGAGAAGCACAGTGGGATTGGTGAGTTGTTGGAGATTTTTGGGAGTGTGATTACTGGGTTTGCTTTACCCTTGAAAGAGGAACACAAAATCTTCATGTGGAGGGTTTTGGTCCCCTTGCACAAGCCGAAATCAATCGGGGTCTACTTTCAGCAATTGTCCTACTGTGTTATGCAATTTATAGAGAAGGAGCCCAAGTTAGCGAGCATTGTCATAAGGGGTTTGTTGAAATATTGGCCAGCAACAAATAGTCAGAAAGAGGTGATCTTTCTGGGTGAACTTGAAGAAATTTTGGAAGTAATTAACATGGTAGAGTTCCAGAGGATCATGGTTCCTTTGTTTTGGCGGATTGGATGCTGCATAAACAGCTTACATTTTCAGGTAAAATATCTGTACTGAATTCATTTGGTAAATCTTCATCATTTGCACGCTTCTAGTTTTGTGTTAGTTTTTTACTTCAAAGAAATAGATCCATGTTCCATCTTTTGCATGGTTCTCTATATTTTTTCTTTCACTTACTGGTTCTGGCAGCTTTTATTGCTATTAATGTACAATGCAATCTTTATTGAAGACACTAAAATCTTTCTTATTTTGTAATATATTTGAGTATGGAAATATAGGCAAATGCTTGATAAGCTCAAGCATATCGGTCATGCAATGTGGTTAGATTAGTTCTTTTACTTTTCTTCGACTTCTCCATTCTTTTTCCATATTTGAGTAAAATAATGCGTAGAATTTGTGTCCTAATACCCTCTTTTATGAAGCAAATTCTGCGTAAGATATAATGACATTTAGTTAAATATTAATGGTACTATTAATGGTAATTCAGTTAAATAGCTGTATTTAGTTTCAACATTGCATATCTATCCAACAAAGATTTTAAGAAAACAGTTGTGTTATCATCGAGAGTTAGTTTGAAATTTCTAGTTGGACCTCAAACGTTCTTGGGATTGAGGATTGAGGACAACACTATTCTTGTGGAAATGAAGCTATTTTTGTACCCTGGTTTCCATTAACCAGCTTGTTAATTGCTGAATGATACATTTTTGTGTGTATTGAACATGGATTGTTGCAGGTAGCTGAAAGGGCCCTTTTCCTTTGGAACAATGACCACATTGTGAACTTGATTGCACATAACCGGCAAGTGATCCTGTCCATCATATTTCCAGCTTTAGATAGGAATGTTCAAAGCCATTGGAACCCGGCAGTTGTGAACCTAACGCACAATATTAGGAAGATGTTCTTGGAGATGGATGAGAAGCTCTTCATTTCTTGTCATAATCACTTTAAGGAGGAAGAAGCAATCTTGACCTCTGCAGCAGAGAAGCGGAAGGAGGCATGGGAACAACTAGAGCATGCCGCCAGTCTCAGGCCTGTTATTGGAAATACTGCAGTGTTAGTGTCCTGACCTGCATTCTCAATCCTCTTTTCACTTATCTCGTTCTATGGTAGAAAATTATAAGAAATGTGGAATAGCTGGTAATAGGGATTGGCGTTTTGTTTTTGAATCCTATGTTCTATGATGCTTCTGGTAGCCATGAAGAAGTGAGAGGGGTTTTCTTTGGTACTGTGGTACATGATGAGGACCATGCAGTGAATTAACCCATTTTCTGTGTAACTTCATTTCCAAAATCTTCTGTGTATGTCGTACTTGTACTTACATTACAGTCATCAGGCGCAAGTCTTCATTCCAAATCAAGGGCTCATGCTCTCCTGTATCACCTGATATGATATTAGGTATGAACTAGTTATAATAACAAAAAAAATTGAATAATTCAGTCCTTGGATTCTGTAATTTCTTTATTAAATATGCAAATTGATGGACAGTCCCAAGCATTATTCAATTAAGCAAAATTTCTATTGGTTGAAAATACGTTTTATGATATAATTTTGATGATGAAAAGAATGGGCGATCCAATTCACATAATAAGACAAATATTTATGTATTATTTAAAGATCATTCATACATGATGATCTAATAAGATTTGCCTGGTCTGATTTTATATTCTTGGTAAGATTGTGCTCTTAAATAAGTTGCTGTCGTTGCCCTTTCAAATAAGATGCAGTCGTATAAAATAAAAGATAAAAAATAAACGTAAAGCAGTTTGAGACAATTTTTATTACCGCGGATGGTTGGTAGGACACAAAACTACTCATGAAGCACTTGCAAAGCTTACTGCCTAATGGCTACCTGAAAATGAAGTTTAAAGTAGATGCCACTAAGTACAATTCTCTCTGCTTTAATTGTATCAGGATGTAACAATTTCTCAGTACAATATCTGCAAGTACCAGAGTTGGGTACCTTCCTACAAGTTACAGCTATTGATCAGACTGTAATTGGGAATTAGATGGTCAAATAAATAATTACAACCAAGGGTAATACACCTTTCTTGTATCTGAAATTCCAAAAGTCAATATTTAGTCTTCCTCACCATCATTTACAGTTTTATACTTCGGCCTCAAAAAGTGACTGCACTGGTTTTGGAGACAAATTTGCCACACTCATGAACTGTCACAGGAAGCAAAATTCACTGTCATTAGCATCTTCGTCTAAAACTCACTTGTTTTTAATCACAAAGAAAGTAGGTTAAAGAAAGTAAAAGTAAAAGTAAATAAATGTGTAGCACGTGACAAGTTCATCTTTCGGCTGTGTATTTTCTACCTTCTGCTGTTTATATTTGTCACGTATAGCATTCAGAGGACAGCCTTTGGTATTAAGTTGCAAATCTGCCAGTGCAAGGACAGTAGTTTTAAGTTCTGACACTCTGTAATTTGTATAGTGTTCCATAGTTGAATTCTGAAAGTAAATGCACAGGTGAGTCATTTATTTATATTTATTTACATCCAAACAAGGTAATTGCCAACTTGCAAATAGTCATATTAAAGTACAGACCCATGGATGTTCTGACTGGTTGAGGGTCCATCTGGCTATTAATACAGCAGAGGCAGCTACCAAGGAAGGTCGAAACTGCGAGAAGCTGTATTCAACAAGAGTGAGTTCTGCTAAATAATTTGCCAGAAATTCCACTTCAACATAAGAAACCTGTAAAACATGGAAAATTTACAACAAAGTGGGCTTTGTTTGTTACCCTTTTAATTTTGAGCACAATAAAAAGATAAATTGTGGGTGTTAAATTGCAACTGCAGTCTACGGTACCTTACAAGAATATTGTGCTGCAAGGATGAACCTCCTGAAAGACAGACAAGATGATCATAGCAGTTATACTTTAACTAAATGAAAAACAAAAACAATAATAACTAAGTCATATTAGTTTCTTAATGACTTAACCTTAAAAGTGTTTCTTAATGATTTTCATATTAGTTTTGTCCTCGTTTGCTATGGTGATTGAGTAAGCCTATACATGATATACTCTCTTCACTGGGCCTTAACAGCCCTTCTTCAATCAAGCCTAAGCTTCTTTCATCGTCTCAATAATAAATGCTACGCCAACATTATAACGCTTCATTCGAAATCATATATTGTTTAGTATGTCTGCTCATCCAACGCAACGATTTCAATTCTACTACATCGAGTTTATTCTCGTTGGCTTTTACTACCCCAATTTTTGTTCCACACTTCCAGGGTGTTTATTCTTAGAATTCATCCTTCGTGCATTAAAATTTTCCATTAAGCTTGACTACTCTGTCTTATTTCTATTTAACAACATCGTGTACTTCCAAAGCTTATCTTCACATTTCTAACTTCCCATATTTTCTCTAAGCTCTTCAACCACAAGTATTAGTGTGTTCGAGTATCCATTCAATTGCCAACGTGAGTATAATGACATGCAACATTACTAGGAAAGTGAGAAACGTGAAAAAGAAAACCATACTATATCATCTGCTAAAGGCATGCATCATGAGAGATTGCATATATAATACGCACCTGAGAAATGTTTTAGCGGTGGGAACAGATAATTGAAAATGCAACAGATTTAGAACCTCACTCTCCATTCTCAATACCTATCAAGTGCCAACGAGGTGTTTTATATGTCACTATCAGCCGTAATGATTACAATTTGAAAAGACGAAGGTTCAGACAATACTACCAAATGCTATACCTCTGCCTTTGTGTACGTATTATCTGTGATGAAGCAAAATTCTTCCACTCGAGGAGCACAAATCTCTTCATACTTTCTTAAATATCCATGAAAAAAAACACGACAAGCAATTTAGAATTTCCTCATAACTTTTGAAAAATTTGGGATCATATCTTATAGTATCGATTGTCGTCGTCAGATCAACATCGTCTAGAATAAATTATATTACAGCAATTTTGCTACATTCAAACTCTTCACTCCTATGTAAAAATAGCAAAGCAAAGCAAGAAAAATGCCACCCCTTTCCAAAGTAATTATAATCCCTGCGATAATCACACCACAAATATCGGTTGTAGAGCCCAACACTTTAAAAACCGCAATCTAGAGTTCTACATTTCCAAGGCCCTCACTAGAATTCTATTTTTCGATTGTGGGACTCAATCCCAGTACAAGCACATATACATTCGCTGTGAGTTGCAGATTTATTAACGGAAATCCAAATAAAAATTTCATACAACCTTGTCAACATTATCATAGAGAAACATGAGAATAAAATTTAGACCATGTGAAACCTGTTGATGAAAAAACATATAAAATTCAAAGATATACAATTAAGTAATAATCATCAATTCATCGTCTCACTGAATTGAGGATGTAAAGTATATTGCGATACCAACCTCATTATAAAGTGCCTCAGTATTCATAGGTCTGAGTTCAGAGAGAAGCATAAATAAGATTAAAGAAGAACGCGTGGTACTTTCATATTACTTAATCAGGGCCAACTGGACATTTATAAAGTATTGTACTTACGATGCAATCAGCATGCAAGTAACACCCAGCAACTGGAGTCCCTGTTTCTGAATCAAACTTTGAGAAAGAAACCGATCAATGAGATTCACAGTAAGGTAAAGAGTATCTGGAACTAACTTATATTCCTCAGAAACCTGAAAAGAGGATATAACAAATCTTCAGCTATAACCCATTCAGCAGCCAAAGATTCACCGAACTCAGGTAACAGCATTGAAAGATTTCTTTGTACTTTATTTCTAATGTGCCTTTATCATGGATAATTAATAAGATATAAAATTTCATCCCTTCTCTGTATATTCAACGGTTTCCATTGAAAGCTGTCCATGAGATTGCATTAACAATATTTTTTGTTCATAATTTCCAAAGGCATGGTGACAAATTGATAATGCTTGAGATGACATTGAAGTCGAGTACTGAAATTTAACACCAGGTTTTGTGAAATTATAACTATTACATGTAGAAGAAAAGGAAACTTGGGTTAGAAATTTGAGCTTAACTGAAAAGGTAACATGGTTGGAGAGTATTGAAAAGTTTAACCGTGAAGAAAAAAAACATGGGTTGGTACTGTCTAATTGATTATTTTAAAAGCTTCTCTGCAATAAACCAGAGGAACAATCGAAGAAGTGCAACCGTCAAAATTATACAAAGACCAATCATTACATTCAGGCAGTTGAGCAACAAGTGACAACAAGGGAAAAAAACTTAAGTTGACAAGTAGTCAAGATTTAAAAACTGCCATGAGACTAACCTCCACAAGCCAATCAATCAGAATTGCGCGCATGCTCGGAGTGATATCTTTTTGCAGCTCGCCCATGTAATCAGTTAGTCTCTTTTCAAACTGGAAATATTTAACCAAAATTTATTATCAATTTTTTCCAGTGAAACTTATCCAGTTTTTCCTAAGTTTCATATAGTCTATATTGTTAAGAATATAAGCTGTCGATCATAACAGTGTTAAAGAGAAGCTAGTTACAATTTTACCAGTGAACTAAACAATCCAAATATAAAATGACATGTCTACAACACTAACCTCTCTGACAAATATATTATTGTATATATCAGGGGCATATGAACTCCAAACTTGAGGATCCTTTAACTCCACTGAATCAATGTCCACAATGCCCAAACCATCCGAATGTTTTAGTTTCTCTGAAATCATATCAATATCTGCATCATCCAATCAACATATAATTAATGAAATCAGGAACTTATGAAAAGCTAACTTGCATGCTATCTTTCTTGTAAAAAATATAATGTGGGCAATCACATAATTTGTAAATCTTGAGAACTTGAAGTTCCTTCTACAGAGTTTAATTTTTGTATGGTGTCGGAGTAAGATTTTACAATGTCAACCGATTAAAAAAAAAAACACTAGGTATGACGTTTAAAGTAGTTGTTACAAAAGTCAATTGCTATGCATGACAGTCTATGAGTGGATGACAGTTATATTTAAATTAAATCCATATTATAAGAATAAAATACATAAACAGCCATAAGGTAAAGTGATAAACAGCTTCTATATTAAGGCCCGTAATCAGATAGCATTCACTGCTTCTAGGAAATAATAGATATGGTGGAATATTTAAGATGACATTTTAATAGACTGCGGAAAAAGTTACACATGTGAGTAAACAATTAAAAATGAAGACACAAGAAGAAAAATGTACAGACTGTTACAAAGAAACAGTTACCTCATTCCAAGAAGACAAGTACGATTATAAATGTCAATTTTACAATCATCATCTCATAAATCGCATAAGAAACCTCATAGACAGCAGAAATGCATACTAGCAGTGACACGAAATTATTGAAAAAAAACCTTTGTTCGGAGAGCCAAGGAGTTCATCAGATTCCACAGAGTCCTGCATTGAAAGCAGGGGACCTGCCATGACAGACATAGAAGGTTGCACTAGCTCTCTGTCTTCCAGCCTTTCAGCAAAAACAACGTCATGTGACTGTACCATCGATACTGCGGATAAATCTTTTGCTGACTTTGCTCGAACATCTCGAGTTGACAAAACTTGCATGGAGACATTGGAAGCTCCCTTTGTGTTTGGCTTCCTATGGCCTCCTCTTGTCTATATAACGCGCAATATAAAGTGTCAGGCAACTTAAAAATAACCTTGCCAATCTCTGACTTTATTTTTTATAACCTAGTCATTCCTAACATTTATACAATCCTGTAGAGCTACTTTTTTATTAGAATCGAAATGTTGGAGCATTACAAATTCAAAACAATCATATACACAATTAATAGTTAAATCGAATTGCTGGAGCATTACAAATTCAAAACTATCTCATGCACAATTAATAGTTATAAAAATTGCAGTTTCAATGGTAACCACTGCAGTTACAAGTATGGCAGCTGCAACTGCAATGTGAATCGTGGTATGAAATTATTATATTCTTTAGGCACAAATATCTTAATGTTTCAGTTTCATTTCAGACTAATCTGATAAAGTCTTGCTAATTATTGTTTTAGCAAGATAAAACTACTCAAAAGCATAGCATGAGACAAATGCAGAAAATAATTACATAGTTATTCCAATTACTTGCATCTTTTCTTTGTAAAGTTGGATAGATTTTTATTTTGTAAAGACCATGTATAGTTTTCCACCTCACCAGATGCCTTCCGCATTCCCTTTAAAATATCACACATTACCCACTCACTCAACCACAAAGAGATACAGTAGAAAAATCTAACTTTTAATCTTTATTGAATTTTTTTTTACAAAAAAAGTCGCAGTTGGGTCCAGCTGTGGTTTTCACTGCTACGCATGACATGTGATTTGAATTTAACGTTGCAATGGATGACTTTACACAATTAAAAAAAATACATGTGAAGTGAAGAAAAAAAAAATATAAAATAAAAGCAGTAGATCATAGGTTTAAAAAATACGTTTCAAGACTGCGATTTGGGCACAATGCTAAGATTTGTAGGGCGTAAGCCGCCTCAACTATAACAACATAAAACAAAATTGCAACTCCAAAACCACAATTGAACTTGTACATTATACCTGAGAATTGGAAGCAGCACTGTTATTGAGCTGCGGTTTTCTGTATTCATTGGTTACATCCGTCAGTGCGGCTCTACTGCTCTTCTCCAATTTGCTTTTGCCTTGTTTCTTAAAGCACGGTCTCGAAGAGGCAGACACCTCTCTCAAAGCTCTAGCCATTGCTCGCGTCACTCGACCACCTATTACAGCATTCTCTTTATCCATCATTCATGCCTCGGAGACCAACACCAGCCTGAAAATCAACCGCAAAACACCGTAACAAAACAATAATTCAAACAAAACCTCGTGAAAAGCTAAGCTTATCTCTAATCTACCGTACTAGAAATTCAAGCAGCTTTGCAGAAAGAGTGTGGTGATTCTATATGTGCGCGTGGAAATTAAAATTATAGGTTAAATTGTGGTAACCACAAGCAGTGACGGCAATGGTGGTTAGATCTGTGCATGAGAATCGTGAGAAATAGCGGTGGAATGGAATGGAAAAGAGTGAAGGAAGGTTCTGGAAGAAGTTTGTTAGAGAGAGTTGAAAGCTGTGCTTACTCTGCTCTCATGAGATTGAAAGAGTGAGAGAGAAAGGAGGAAATTGAAGAAGAGAGAGTGAGAAGCAGATAACAGTGAGTAGTAATAAAAGCGGAGCGTGAGTGCGAGCGGGAGAGACAAACACGGTTTGAACTCTTCCAAAATCTAAACGCCACCAGATTATCATTTTTTCTTAGATTTTGTAGGGTTTTTTCTTCCATTCAAATCATAAATTTATTTTTGTCACTCCATTAAATGTTTGGATTTTTTTTATTAATACTATGGTTGAATGTGATGATGTATGGGAGATTTTTTTTTTAATGTCCATGGATAGATTTTATGATACTGTCATAAGCATTTTTTTTTATTGAATATTCCTCTCTCTCTGTTTTTCTTAGTCAATGTTGTTGTTTGTTATATGGATATTATTAGCTGTTAGACTTACAGTGCGGTGAAATTTGAAGGTAGTTGAAGTAGTAAAAATGACTTTTTTTGTTCATAAAATTCTGAGCATCTTTCACTTCTCAACTTCCTTCATCTTTCAATGCAAATTGGCTTTGTGATCACATATATAAGTTTAATGTGTGTCAACAACTTAAGCTTAATGGTTGGAGGAAGATAGGATTAAACCTAAATATCTAATCATCATATAATATGGTTTAAGGTTTTGTTTTCACTTTCTAATATAAGACAATTTAATTTTTATACAATAAGACGGTTTAGTTTTCACTGGAAAGAGAGTCTAATGATTCACAATTTTTATTATAACAAATAATGTTTATGTGTATTTTAAGTATGTTCATAAAAAAACTATAAATTAATATGATAAGAAGATTAATATTTGTCAAGTTATTAAACTATTTTTCTGAGACAATTTCTAAACAACCTTTCCATAAGATCATACATTAAAAAATTGAAAGACTTACAAAACTCTAAAGGAAGATACACTTTGGTTTGAATTTGTTAAATCACAAAGTTGTCAATATGTTAATTTTGAATTTCAAAAAGATCTTACAAAACATCAACAATATTGTATGTTCAAAATAGTATTTGTTAGTACAATAAAATAATTTTCAAAATTAAAGGTAATTTGAAGAATAAATTGAGTGTATCGAGAATCCTTGTAAGCTACAAATACTATCAACTTATGCTACAACTCTATCAAACAAAAGATTTGCACACTAGTTATAATGATCTTATCCAAGTGACTTATAAATATAAGACTCTCAATGATCATGCATAAAATATCAACATACTTTACATGCACTATTGTCTCAAGCTTTTAGGAGCAAGATCATAAAATATTTTATAAATGCTATAGGGAGAATGTATTATATTTATAAGAGTTTTACTAAGAAAGAGTTTATTTTTTATATCTTTTTTTTGGAGAGTCGTTATAACTTAAACAACTTTTTGTTGTTGTATTTAAATGTGACATTTAAAGAATATGTGTAAAAGACAAAAGTAAGTTAGTAAAAATAATACATGTAAATTTTTGTTTTAAAAGAGAGAAAGGAGAAAATTTAAAGTGACTTTATGTTGTTATGCTTACTAAGGATAGATTTTATGTTCTCGAAGTGACATTGAGAGTTGTCATTAGTAGAATCATTGTACAAAGATGAACGGAAACTAATAATAATAAGGGAAAACAATATAATGTTATCAAATATTATAAAAAAATAATAATAAATATCGAAAAAATATATCATTTATTTATTTATTTATAATTGTAGTAAGTAATATTAATCGGCCAATGTTTTGTGCTACAAATTCAAATATATTTATTAATATAAACAATTTTTATTCCTTCCTTTTCATTATAACAATTACATATTTTTATATTAGTTAAACAAAATATATTATTATTAAATGTAATTTAAAATTTAACTACATTTTTTCACATTAAGTTTTAATTTCTAAAAGCTTTTACTATGGTGATTTGAAGTTAGTTATACTCATACTAGTTAGGTTTAGATTTATAATAGTCATAGAATTTTAATTAAAAAATTATACTTAAAATTTATCTTATTCTTTTAATTTCATTTTTCCTTTTTTTTCTGTTATAGTGCATTTATTTATTATTTAATATTTGTTTTCAATTTTTATATTCTGAAGATGAAAATATAATAATACTAATTATTATTTTTTTATTACTGTGATTGATATTATTTTACTTATTTATCCTTTCCTATTATCATCAAAACATAAAAAGAAAAAAAAAAGTAAAACTACTACATTTATTTATTATCAAACATTTGTTTCCAATTTTTATGCTCCCAACAAGATAGTAATGGTAATTATGATTACTATATTAATATTTTACTTATTAATCCTTTCCTATTATCATCAAAAAAATTAAATAAAACTACTACAATTATTTATTATTTTTTCTTTTTATCCACTTAAAAAAATACAATAAATACAACATACATGTTGTCTTTCCTTGTAAAACATTTTAATTTTTAGGTAATGTTAAATAATGTAGTTCTACTTTTAGAAAATGGATGAGAATGCAATGTAATTTGATCAAATTTGGCATAAAATAAACATTGCCTTAAGAAAATGTCCAATTTTTAGAATTTTTTTTCCTTTATTCTTAAATTGAATACTCCCATTAGCGACATGATTATGTGAAATAAATTATGTGTGCTGCAGAAGCACCAAAAAATTAATAAGATTAACTCAAATATCTTTGTAATTATTTAAAACTTTAAGGGATGAATTATTATATTAACAAAATGATATCCACTTACTTAAATTGTAAGTAATAAATAAGTAAATTGCATTAGAAAAATTGTCTGTTTTTTAATTAAATTTCAGAGCTATCTATTTTAGAAGTTTCAATTTAATTTGTTTAGGTTATAATGTTCCACATCATTTTTAACATATTTTTATAATTTTTACTCTAATGAAATAATCTTAGAATTAATGTTTTAATTAATTGTTGGTAGAAATATATTTTTTAAATAAAGCAATAATTTTATTTTTTTTATCAAGAGTTTAGGGTTTAGATATAAGACCTTAACTCTTATTTTTTTTATGTTAATGTTAACATATTTTAATGACATGTTTTTGTTTCAAATCTTAATCTTGTGATATAGTGTATGACATTATATAAAATTTAATTTTTGTATAAACTTTATATAATACTATGAATCTTATTTTTTTTTATGTCATGTTAAGATATTCTAATGTTGATGTTTTATGAGACTTAAATTTTAAATTAATTTTATGATATAGTATATGATCCTATATAAACTTAAAATTTGTATGATTAATAGAGAGAAGGATCTTATAAACTTATATCTTAATCTTAAGATGGATGTATGAATGTATGAAGCTTACAATGGAGATAATATTCTCCTCACCAATAAATAAATTCATTTAACATTTAAAAAAATTATTATTTTGTTATAATATAATATTTTATTCTAAAAAATGGTTATAAAGTAATTGTTTTTACTAAATTTGTGATGTTAAAAAAACTTTATTCTTCTTATAATTTATAATGATGAGCTCTTAGTAAACCCCAAGAAGCACCAATTTGAAGTCCAATGAGAAATGGTGAAACTAAGACATCAAAGGAAATGTAATGCAAGTAGAGATTTGTGAAAGTGAAGGGAATGGTTTAACTACTATGTTTTATAATCACCATTTATTCAAGTGTTGTTAAAACTATCTTCTCATTCTAAACAAACAAATTACTTGTTATCAACGAATCTCAAAATCATTGACTAATTAGAAGTGGGTGAGATCTGAATTCAAAACTCACCATCTCTAACCTTAAAATTCAAAACTTCACTCCACACTTCATAGAATAAATTAACCCTACTTGCATCAATAACTAATACATTTATTCACCTTCACAAAGAGATTAATTTTATACACTCTCATTATAATCTTTTACAGTGTTAATTAATAAAAAATATTTGCGTCATTTTTTTAAATAATTATTATAAAAATCAATGAAACTATTATTATTATTATTATTATTATTATTATTATTATTATAATAATAGTTGTTAACGTGCTTTTGTTTATTTATCACACTTCTTTTTTTTCTTTTCACACCTAAATTTACCAAGAGACGGATCTACTTCCATTAAACATCAATAATCATATTAGAGGTCATAATGTAATTGTTTTAAAACATATAATTTAGTTTCTATATATGTAAAAAAAAAGTCAATTTAGTTACTACACATAGGAATTTATTAAATATATAAGAAGTGTTTTAGTTCAAAATGGTGACTAAGTCAATGAGTTCTTATATCTTTTGCTATTGAGGATGTATCATATTTATAGGTGTTCTCTCATCTTGAGGGGCATTCAGAGATTATTTTTTTAAGTATTGGAAAACTAATTCGTGTGGTAGGAGATGTGAGGTACTAGAAAATGAATTTTGGTATCCCGGGATTTAGTGGTTCCTAAAATTTTGGTAACAGAATAGTTGTTCTCGCTAATCTTGCTAGACTGGGTGGAGATAACCCCCTAGCCTTGAGTCGAATAGGACGAAAAGGCTTAACAAAGTATTCAGTCAACCATGGTTATTAAGACAAATTTGAGATGGTATACAATCCCTTGTCCTAAACCAAATAGGGGGAAAAGGCTCGAAAAAGTGTTATAAAAGCATCCTCTGAGTCCCTCAAGCATCACATCCTTTCATAAATGTTTCATCATGTCATTTCGAAACCTCGTAGTTGTTCACACACCATGTGTAACACCCTGATTATTGCATTGGATCGAGTAGCTTAAAACACTTTGCTCCCTCTCGCATTGTTTCAGTTGGTGTTGTTTCACCTCATTTAAAATATAAAGACCCACATTTCATTTACCATTATCCACTTCTTTGAGTTCTCTCTATTTCACATGTATCCTAAAAAAGTATTGTTCTTTCCATATTTTCACTTTGTTGATTAAGTTACTCTTTTCTCCTTTTGTTGAGTTTCATTTTGTGTTTTGAGTTCACTTTGTCTTGGTGTGGTTTGATTTTTGAGTTTCTGGGTTTAAGGTTCTAAGCCCTTACAAATGGTTGCCTACGACGCATCTTATTCCTGGGCTAAGATGGAATTCCTTAAGGAGATGTTGGGATATACGTCTGTGAAAAAGGTTAAAGTTTTTCACAATCTTCAAACAATTAGCAAGACTAACTAGAAAGACATGGCTATTCAACCTTGTGAAATAAATGAACCAGTTTGCAAGAACGAAACTGGTGACGTAAAGGGTAATTTTTTCTCTTTTTATGATACCATTTATATTAAGCTCGACATCTGTCTACCCTTAGATTCCTTTAATAAGTCCTTACTCTGATGAATGTCGACCCCGCCTAGCTGCATCCTAACAATTGAGCATTTCTTCTTTCCTTTCATATAGTATGCATGTATTCGATACAATACCAACTTCAACCATATTTTTTAGTTCAAATTTTCTCCTTACTAGTTATGGGCTTCTTTAAACAGTGCAACAACCGAGGTCTTTTGATCCTTTTCCAATCCTCTTATAAGTGTTTCAAAGGTCGCTTGCTAAAAATTCTAGCGCCTAGCCACAATAGTACTTGCCAATAATTCATTTGATAAGGTAGTGCATAACTTAATGTGGCATGAGCTTCAACCTACTTACCTGACAAGCATATCTAAACCTAGTTGAAAGGTTTGAGTTGGTCCCATGCTATCTGAAGTCCTATAAACATATCCCAAAACATGACATTGATCGAGCTCTCTTGATCTATTAGGAACCGATGTACATTGTGCCCCATCATAATGACCAAAAGGAAAATGGGATCATCCTCGTGAGGTGTCACATCACTAAGGTGGTCATCTGAGAAGCTTATTACTGATATTGGAGAAGCTTTCCTGATCATAAAGGAGAAAACAACTTGAGAATATCGTTTAGGTCTTGAGTTGGTCATCCCCCTTCCATGACCCTTTCTATTATTGGGTTGAAATCTCCTAGAATGGGTGTCTTATGCTCTGTGGCAATTTGTGGAAGAGGATTGAAGACTGGTTTTGTTGCTTGAGGGACGAGACTCTTCATAATGCTTCAAGTAACATTTTTTTGCCAATTTGTTGAGCTGATTTGCTAAGGCATAATATATTTATGTATCATGTCCATGGACTTGATGAAATTCACACCAGGCATGTCAGAGATGACCAAGAAGTCGATATTTCCTTTTTGGAAAATGCACTGTGTTGGATACCTTATCATCCTCAAGGATCTATTTTCGTGATATTGTGAAAGTTGAAAATTTCATTCTTTCTTTTTCCTTGTGTGACCTCTGAGCCACATTAAGTACATATCGTTGATCCACACATCTACCCTGTTGATGGTCAACTTCACTCTTCGACTTCCATTCATGATTGTTGTCCTTGTTGACGATTTTCTTATGACCTCTTTCATTTCATTACCTCCCCTGCCTCGATGTGGGACGATGCTCTACTTCAAATTTCAACCATGGATTTGGCGTTATTCCAAATTAGTGACTCATTAAAAGGGTTGGTTCGGAGTCCCTTGACAAAAACATCAACAAACATCTCAAGTTGTCTAAAAAACTATTAAGGTAGTTCTTCAGAGGCTCATTCTCTTGTTGTTGGATATAAGAAAGATGAACAAGTCGAGGAGGCTTCACTTTATTAGTTGAAAATCGCTCCACACACATTTGCTAAAAAGTTTGGAAATAGGTAATGACTCCATGGGGAATTTCGCTAAACCACTATATAGCAGTGTCTGTGAAGGTTCTTACGAACATCTTGCATCAGACAACATTCAAGCCCCTAAGATTAACATTTGAGATTAGAATGCTTTGAGGTGGTTTACGGGATCTCTTGACCTAGAAAATGGCATGATTTTGGGTACCATGTAGCTCAATGTACTTGCTCCTCCATGATTGCCTAGGAGAATGGTTGTGAATCGACTTGGAACTGGATCAAGCATGAGTTGATCTATCCTTGACAGAACATTTCTCTACATATGGCCTGCTGCAACTCTCAATGGTTTTTTGAAATTCTTAAGGTGCTCGTAAAACTTTCTCAATTAGGTGACATGATGGCTCTACTTCTTCACACAATTGGTCTTGTTCTACTTGTGCTTCCTCTGCTCTCTTTTTGCTTCCGCATTGTCCCATTACAACTCTCTAACACTTTCTAGGATTTGCTGCAAAGTTGGAGCATGACCATCTTCTACGGGTTGAACTGGTTGTCTACGGTTTTCTCATAATTTCGTATGATATTCTATATGGAAATTTAGAATGGTTTCTTGTGGAGGCAGAAAGAATTTTACTTGCCCACGGTGGGTGCCAATTTGTTCTAGTTCAAAGTGACAACCAAGCAATGAGTTAATCTGTCCTTTGCTATTGAGAATGTATCTTATTTTTTGGTGTTTTCCTATCTTGAGAAGTGTTTATATGATCAATTTAAGTATTGGAAAACTGGTTTGTGAGATAATGTATGGTGCTAGAAAATAAATCCTAGTATTTCATGATTCAGTGAATACCAAAATTTTGGTAAAAGAATAGTTGTTCCTGCTAATCTTGCACACTTGGTGGACAGGACGTCCTATGACTGACACATACATCGTCTAAGGGGTGAACGAGAATATATCACTACAAAAAAATCATTATAAAAACTAATTTTAGAGATAAAAAATAATTAGTTACTATATTAACTAAATTAGATAACATTTTATAGACTAAAAAAATTATTGGTATCTCAAGTAGTTTCTATTATTAATAAAAATTTATAAAATAGTTTTTAAATTGATATCTAATTAGCTACCAAGAATTTAGTTACCAACTTTAGAATCTAAAGTAATTGATATTTAAAACTTGGTAGTTAATTAAATATCAATTTAGAAATAGTAAAGTTGGTAACTAGATACTTGGTAGCTAATTAAATATCAATCTATAAACTAGTTTATAAAGTCTTTATTAATATAATATAAACTATTTTAAATACCAATTTAAAAATTAATTCATGATTTTTTATTAATAGTATAAATTATTTTAGATATTAATAATTTAGTCTATAAAATTATTATTTTTTAAATTAATTTTTATAAAATTATTATTTTTTAAATTAATTTTTATTTAACAATTTTCTTATAATAATCACTGAGGATGATTTTCACTATTTCACTCTTCCCTCATCTCTAACAATTCTTTGAAATGTCCTCTCCACACATGCTCATGTAGGGATTAAACTAAGAAACCAAAGGCATAACAGTAAAAATCAAAACGATAGTATTCTACACTTTTCGGGACTTACTTAATAATTTAATACAAATACAAATCAAATTAAAAATTATTACATGTATGAAAACCGTCCTATAATATTTAACATTTCCTTATTCTCACTGGATAAAATATTTAGAAATTCAATAAATTAGAAGTATTAATTGAATAAAAATAATTAAAATAAAAAATATCACTACAAGAAAATCATAAAATAGAAACAAATTTTAGAAACTAAAAATAACTATTTGCTATCTAATGACTAAATTAGAGACCATTTTAGAGACTAAATAAATTTTTGGTTTTTAAATTAGTTTCTATTATTGTTAGATGATTTCTAAATTGGTATCTCATTAGCAACCAATATTTTTGCTACCAAATTTAGAAACTAAACAATTGGTAGTTAAAACCTTGGTACCTAATTAAATATCAATTTAGAAACCATTTAATAATAGAAACAAATTTAGAAACCAAAAATTTATTTAGTCCCTGAAATGGTCTCTAATCTAGTCACTATAGCAACTAATTATTTTGGTCTCTAAAAAATAATTTTTTTTTATGATTTTCTTGTAGTTAATACTTATAAACTTATAATTTAAAGTTGAGTTAAAAGCTAATCTTTGATATAAATTTGTTGAAGAATGATTAGTAGTGAATCTTGGAAAGAATGTAAAAAAGATTTAGGGTTAATTTATGACATGATTCTTGTACTTAGCCCTTTGGAGAGTGACATTAAGGTTAGTAAGAATTGGGTGTTTGATGTGTGCAGTTGAAGTGATTTCATTCATGGTAGTTCAATTATTGAAGGGTTCACAGAAGGACATTGGAAAATGGGTGGATTCAACTACCCCAACTGCAGCAATAGATTAAGCTTAAAATTGTTGGAATAACACAAGTATATGTAGACACATTGACCATACAAATATGATAGTAGTTGTGGAATGACCCACCACTCTAGGGGTCTCCTTCATTCCCCGCTCCCCATATGTCCTATCTGCATTTCTCAACCCTCCAAGGATAAAAAATATGAGATGCTTATTGTCCACCACCCTAAAAGTTAAGGACCATCTCATCACAATCATTATCTTCTCTCACTTCACATAATCTTTCTACACCCTTTTTATTTAATATATCATAACACCCTAATTGCATTTTAATCATATGGTTAGATAACTTCTCTAAAAATTTAAATTAACTTATTTAGTCTAATCACTGCTAAAAAAAAATCATGAAATATAAACTAATTTTTATAAATTAGTTTTTATTATTGTTAATAATTTTTAAATTAGTATCTAATTAGCAACAAATGTCTTTCTACTAAATTTAGAATCTAAATAATTAGTAGTTAAAACCTTGGTAGCTAATTATATACCAATTTAGAAACTATTTAACAGTAATAGAAACTAATTTAGAAACATTTTTTTTAGTTTCTAAAATGTTCTCTAATTTAGTCACTATAACAACTAACTATTTTTTTTCTAAAATTTGTTTTTATTTCATGATTTTTTTTAATGAATGGGCTTTTTCAAATTTATGAAAAAAAAATTACTTTCTTATTTTATTTTTTTCTCCTAAAAGGTTTATTCAATCATATTATAAATCCACCACTAATCAACACAAGTTTCTCCTTTTTTTCACTTTGTTCAAATCTCTTTAGTTTTAGTTTTTCTTCTTCAAATTTTAATGCTTTTTTGGTATTTTTTTCAATTTTGAAATGTACCATTTGTTTTTATCTTTCAAGCTCTATCTAAACAACTTTTGTCCATATGTAAAACCTATCCAAACTACTTGGAGACCAAAACTTGTGTACTTCAAAATTAGTTAAATTAAAAAAAGGCATTTTTAGACAAATTCAAAATATTTTAACACATTACATATATATAATTCCAACAAAAGGTAATTTCTAGCTAGCATGGAAATGTTAGGGTCCATGGATACATGATTCCCTGTCTGCAAAGCCACACATTGGCATCTTGTGTGTTGTTTGAGAAAGGGAAGAGAAAAGGGTACAAATGCATCCCCACATAATAAAAGATCAAGAATTTGAGGGTTCCCACTTTTTTGGCTCTATCTAGTTGTTGAGTACAACCAATCTTGGATATTTTCTTTTTCTTTTTCTTTCAAGACTCAAACACTTAAGTCACAACCCAACATTTAAATTTCAAAAGCAATTCTAAATTTGGGAGCTTCAACTATAGGGTCTAGAAGACCACAACTATATTTCCACAATACACAACAAAAAAAGAGAAAAAAGAGTACCCTTAGCATATGTCATGTGAATGTTTCACTTTTTTCTTCAATAATTCAATCTCCAAATCAAAATAGGATTTGATGTGTTTTTGTGTAAACATGAGAAAATTTAGTTCTAGTTTTCAAAAAAGGTGTTTGGTTTGGTTGTGAATTATTCAAAAAAAAAGTATTACTATTTATTGGTATAATGTGCATTATCTTAAAATTACTAAATAATAATAAAAATCACTTAAAAAGTGAAGTTTGAAGAGAGTAGAAGAGTGTAATTGAAGTTGCTTATGAAGAGAATGAAGAAACCTATTCAATGGCAGGTAGAACAACCAAGTTTCAAAGTTTGGCAAAGACACTAAGCAAAATAAATCACAGTCAATACAACAGCTGTTCTTCACTAACATTTGGTAGAACTCTCTATTTTGACCATATATGTGCTACACTATTTACTATTTTCTCCATCATACTCAAGGAAATGTTTCACAAAAACTTTAAATAGAAAAAAAAATCCATAAATTAAAATTAGTTGATGCATTACTTAAAAGATTAATTTGAGATAAACTAATATAGAAGAACTTGATGAATGTCTAATTATAAATTGGGAAAAACAATTACTATTTTACAAATTCAATAAAATGGACAAAAGAAGGAAAATGTGAAAGGAAATGTAATAGGAAGATCACACACTAATCAAGATTGATTCATAATTTCAGAAAAAATCATTATCCTAAAATAATAATTTAAAAATAAGAATAATTTTTTTTAAGAATGACTTAGAATGATTTTTCTCTCTAAAAAATAATACATTTCGTCAAAATGTGAATCAAAATTAATTACAAAAATCAACAAATTCTTAGTTTCATACTATACTATGAGGTTGAGACTATTCAATGACTACTAAGGTTTATTCAACAAGTTATCTAATAAGGTAATTCACAATATAATATCAAACCTCCTCTTGACTTTCGAGTGTGTTTTTATTTTGGAGAGAATTTAATCTTGAATTTTAGGTCAAATCAAATTTAAAATAATTTAAACAAACAAAATTTTTTTATATAAAGTTTTGAATAAATATCTTCCACTACAACAAAAACATGAAATAAACTAATTTTAGGAGATTAAGTTGCAATCCATAGAAAACATTAAATAATGCCAAAATTAAAAAACTAATAAAATTTTTTATAACTAATTCTATCAACTCCAAATAATGAAAAATTAATATCATTTTTAAATAAAAAATAGAAACTCTAAATTTATTCATCTTTTGCTCAATTCACCTATAACTTCAAAATAAATGTTTATTTATTACTAAACTTTCACTGTGAGCTCTATTAATAAAATAATCAAGCAATAAAGATTAGGCACATTAGAGTAACATTTTCAACATATGTTTTTCATGTCTACAAAACTTATTTTCATCATCAACAACACGCAATGATGAGTGTTTAATCATGATCATTCAAGTCCACTATATATATATATATATATATATATATATATATATATATATATTATTTTTATTTTATTTTATTTTATTTTATTTTTTCAAGTATAAAGTACTTTGACATCACCTCATAAAATAATATTACATACCAAAAGCAACATGCAATCCACAAGTATATTTTTTATTAGCTCATTGTGCCAAAAATTAAATCATAAGGTTTAGATAATATAAGTTATTATGTTATTCTCTCTATAGTGTTACGGATTTGGAAGCTTATAATCTACTTCCTTCAGAGGATAATTTTTAAAAAAACTAAAGAGTTAATATAAGAGTAAAAATATTCATAATTTTCTTTATCTTTTTCTCTCCTTTCTTTCTTTCTTTCTCCTTTTCTTTCATTTCTTTTCTGCTATTAGGAAAAGAACAAAACTAAGGATTGTTTTCACTTTTCTGCTTGGTTTTTTGTTACAATCATATGCATTTATTTATATTAAAATATAGGCAACAAAAGTTTATTGTTATGACTGGTTCATATGATAACTAATAACTATATATGTAAATGGTTTTAAGTCATAAGAAACACTAACTTTGCATTAACATTAAGAAAGATTCAAAGGAGTAAGAATATAATAGAAGTCTTTGACAAAGATAATAACCATTGCTAACTAAATTTGTGCTCAACTTCAATTGCATGCAAGAGTAACAAATAGAAGAAGGTTGTTTTATTAATCAAGGTATGAATACACATTAAAATGAATCATTAGGTAGGAGATTTTGGAAGTGATCAACAACTCACAATTGTTTTAATACAAAGAGAAGTAAAGGAAAAACAATAAAAAAAGGAACAAGTAAAATAATAGAAAAAATATGTGCAAAATTTATGTGTAAATATTACTTCTTTACTTTGTAAATTAATCAATATCAACAAGAGTAAAACAAAGAGAACATTAATGAGGAAAAAAAACTTTCAAGTCCTTAATATAGGATGTAGTTTAAAAGAGATCAATGATTCTTTTATAGGACGTTGTTTAAATTTCTATGAAGGGTTCAAAATTATTTTTCTTCTTTTCCCTTATTAAATATTATGAGTATGTGTTTTTCTTTATCAACAGATAATAATGAGAAGAGAGTTCTAGAATTTAGTAATAATGAGAGCAAATTTGATACACTAGTAACATTGCTTTGAAATTTTCATAAAATAAACTGAATTAATTACTTTTATTGGTATGTATTATTATATAGAAGTGTTTTACATTAAGTATTAAAAGTGTTTATATTTATACCTATTATATAATATTATAGGTGATATCAATCTATAATAAAGATTATGTACTAGGTAGATTATAATCAAATTGTAACATTTGAAGTGATATGCTCTTTAAGTAAAAAGTGTTAGATAAAATATCACTATTCATTCTGTATGCATGCTTATTTCAAATTCACCTTAATTATCATAGATCCTATTATAACAAAATTAACAAAAAGGTCATGACTCAATAAATTTTACTCTACGACCATTTTTGAAGGATCTATCTCCTGTCTCAATATATTTTTTATCTTTTTATTAACATGACCTCTTTTTCACAAATAAAATCCTACAAAAAGAAAAAAAAAAGTGCTCTATATTAAATGTAGAGAATGAAAAATACTAATATTAGGGAAGAATAAAATAGTACAGGTATAACTTGGCTTATTGAAAGATGACAAAATAAAGAAACATTATGAATAGAAGAATTGTACTATAATTCTTATCCTCTGTAACTTCTATCTATCATAATTTATCTCCTCTTTTTTTACTCAAAACGATTAGTGTCGTAAACTCTGATTATACAACAAAGTAATAAAGAGACAAAATATTTCATAATATATAACGAATCTTAGTTTGTTTGCAAAGTTCAAAATTGTTCTGGCTGGTGTTTTTTTCACTTTTCTGCAATATTCTTTGAAAATATTCTGCACATGGCTCGTTGTTTTGGATAAAGCATACAGTGCTATTGTACAGAAAGGTTTGTACACTAACCTAAAGAATTCAAACTAAGTGGCAAGCATTAAAAGACAAGAAGGGAAATTATACATTATAGATATCTGCAAGTTTACATTAAGAATCAAACCAAAAGTTTTTCATGAATTTATGATGCAAGCTTCACTGATTTGTACTGTGCTTCTAACCCTGTTAAATCGAGGAGGAACACATGGAAATCCTGCTTGGTATGGTCTATTACTTCTTCCACTGAGGAATCCTTTGAACAACAACCTAAAAGGCCATCATAGTAAATATATTAATCCACTAGATCTATTGCACATGAAGGAAACTAAATCTTAATTTTGAAAGTAATCACTCAATATTTTTATGTCTCATTCTTTAAGACATCTAAACAAAAAGATAAAGATTCCCCACTCTATTAAATTTTGTTTACTTTAAGGTGAAAGAGACTAGCATATGCGTATTTTCTAATATTGTCTTTCTCATTGAGGGTCCTATTGTAGACTTCATATAGGAATAGACATTAGAATGGTGCTTGTAGTGAATTGGAATAGCAGATATTGAAACTTTATGAAATATGGCACTCAATCAGATTAAATTATTATAAAATCAAATAACTTTTAATTAAAATATCCAATATGTAGATCATGATCATGGTATATGCTGTTCTCTTACACTTGTGACACCACTCTCGCTACATAGAACACCTAATTGTAGCAGAAAAAAAAAAACAAAAAATAGATATGTAAAGTGAACCTTGATTTTGAAAGACACACCTACCTTGCCAGAGTTTTCTTTGTTTCCAACAATAGTTTGACAAGCCAGCCTCCAAGATTCAGGTTTCTGTTGAAAATGGCCAAAGCTTAGAATTAGAAGATCCAGAAAATTCAAAACTTACCATCATATCACCCTCAAAGAGTAAGATGACCTTTCTAAGAAATTTGTATTACAGTATAAAAGGGGTTATAAATCACCAGTAGTTCATTGTTCCATTGGATAAGATGGAAGTGCATTCAATTCAATGACCATAATATTAAATTACTTTCTCAGAATATGAAATTTCTACACTGGCTTAGGATAGGAGATTTCCAATCAGTTAAGCCTTAAATAGGTTATTTCATTCTTTCTAATATTATTCAATTCAACTATAAATTTAACCAGTTAAATGAACCATGACTTGAACAAAACGTTCTTGAGTGGTGACTTTGAGAGGGAGAGCAAACATGCCTTCTTAAGATATCTGAGTTCAGTATTGGTTCTTTCATTTAAAAGATCTTTTCCTTCAATAATCTGCAACAAAAGAATCAATATTACTTGCAATTAGAGATTAATGAGTATGCAGTATATACCTTGTAAAAAACCTTGAACTATACATGTCTCTTGAAAAACTCGAAAAAGAGAGAAGGTTCATACTTCGTAAATGTTATGCCAACTCATTGACCAACACAACATAGAACTATTTAGTTAAAAGTTAACACTGTCTACAGAATTGAGAAAGTTAATTTTCAATCAAATGATTAATAAATCAGACAATTTACACATTGTTTAAAAAACATCTTATAAGGGTTTTATTTTTATCAGCAAAACAGATCTTATAAGTTGTTCACAAACATTTTCCGATTTGACAGAAAAAAGGAAAAACATATCTTATAAAGTAATGAATAATGAAAGCGAAGATAGGAACTTGTTATCATGACAACAACCAAATTTTTTACCTCTACGATGCAAGTTCCACAGCTACCACCTCCTCCACAGTTCATCAGTTTCCCCTGCTCTTCATGAAGTTAAAATTTAACAGCTACATAAATTTTATTTAAATAAGTACTTAATCATATTTGCTAATATTGAATTTGATTTAATTCATATTAGGTTTGAGTTTTAAATTTACGTTTCTTATTTTTTTTTAAAGATGTTCTAAAAACAATGGATAATAAATTAATATATGAAAGATTTTTTTATTAAAAATAATAACAAAAATACATTGATAACATTATATGATATATTTTTAATAAATTATTTTACTTTAATTATTTACCTATTTTTATAACAATATTTATTACAAAATTTAAGTTTAATTTAATATTATAAGTTTAGTTAAATGACACGTTGTCATTTAATAATGAGTTTACACAAAAAAATCAAAACAACGTTAATCAGAAAATTTTACTTTAGTCGTCTACCTCAGTCTTTGTAAATATTTATTATAAGAACCACTTTTTCAACACAGCACATCTTGAATTCTTTGAAGAACATTTCTTTTCTTCACATGTAATAATATATAAATGTGATTATTCAATTGGTGCCATTGTAATAAAAAAATTATCTCACTTTCTATATATAAAAATAATTTATTCCAGCACTTTTACAAATTAATTTAATTTCTTTTAAATCTTATGAATTTAGACACTCGCTCATCAAGTTTTATTTTATGTTAGTCACATTTTAAGATTCTTCCAAATTTTACTTTAACGAAAAATTGTTATAAAACTCACATTTTAATAGTACTTTGTTTCTTATAATTTAAAATTAATTTAATATTTTTTACAAGATTTAGATTTTAAATTTAATATTCTGGTCAAGTTTCTATACTACAGATATTTTAAAACTAAAATAATATATATATATATATATATATACACACACATTAAAATGGTAATTTTTTGTTTGATTAAATGTTTAAAATGCCTTTTATATAACTATAGTATGAGTAATCAAATTTTATAGGCATTGAAAATGTGGTGCAAAAGGAGATAGTGGTTGTGGTGGATTGAAAATCATGTGGTATGAGACATACATAGGTGGCGTAAAGCTCGATCTTGTTATCGGACATGATGTTCCTCAACAGCTTCTCTCCGCTCATCGCTTTTGCTTTCTCCACCGCATACCTCCCGTCACTCTCCGCTTTCGGCTGCAACAAACCATTTCCACATTTTTCACTCCGAATTCACTAACCCTAACTAACTCTATTCGCATATGCTAAATTGTTTAGAACAAGGAGAGAACACACATCCAATTTTTTTAATTAAATTGAAGTTAGGTAGAAATGGGATTAACTGAACCATACCGCGATGAACTCCAGCTCTATTTCCGGAGGAGATTCCTGCGAATTGGCGGCGAGAGCGACGGAGTTGGTCCGCCTCCGGGGAAAGTAGGCGGTTGGATTCCGGCCGTCGGCGGTGAGGGGAATGGTGGTGAATAAATTCATGGAGGCCATTCTGTTTTCTGTTATTGATGGTTCGCGCAAACACGAGTTCTCTCTGTTTTTGTGATGTAAAGTGCAATGGCCAATGAAGTGGTGTTTGTGTGTGCGATTTCTTACTCTATGCTACGTTTTGTATTTATATTTGATGCTCGAACTCGCTCGTTCTTAAATAAGTGTGTATGTATATGAATTCCATGTGTTAAGTAGATGATTATTCAGAATTTTATTTTTGTTTGTTTACCACAAAGAAAATAGTTTTTTTATTTTTCCACAAAAGCAAAGTATTATAAATTTTTAACAAGAGTGTTTATTGGTTTGTGTTCTTACATAGACGGGTAATAAGTCGTCTCCTTGAATAATTGTTGTTGGTGTTCATCTTTGACTCAATTTTTAGTCTTGATTAGAGGTTAAATAATTGTAAAAGGTACTGAGATGTTCAAGTTATTGTTTGGTATAGTGTGGTTGAAGTATTAATTAATTGTTATTAAATACGTATCTTTGTCTCATTCTTGGACGTGTATTTACAGGATACCTGAAATAAATCGTCTCTTTGAATAATTGTTGGTGGTTCCATCTTTGACTCGATTCTTAGTCTTGATTAGAGGTTAAATAATTGTAAAAGGTACTGAAATGTTCAAGTTATGGTTTGGTATATTGTGGTTAAAGTATTAATTGTTATTAAATACGTATCTTTGTCTCATCCTTGGACGTGTATTTACAGGATACCAGTGCAGATGGGTTAGTGTTTGACACAACTTACCGAATTAATCTTATGATTAAGGGAGGGTTTCGTACACGTGTGTTATGGTTAATCGATTATCTTAAACAAGAATTATCTTTAAGTGACCGACCTGTGTTTGACCTTCAATAAATTTGATCCTATGTGTTAATATCTCCTTGACCGCACAATCATAGTAATTCGGTGATGTGTGTCGTTGTCTCTTTGTTTAGTTACCTAACAATTTGTATATTGAATTTGTGATTTGAAAATTTTATAAAACCCAATCAAATCAATAATAACTTTTACTTTTTTATTAATTAAAATTAAAATTAGCATATAATAGTTTTTCTAAGTTTTTTTTTATTTAAAATAGAATTTTTATTGATTAAATGTGTTGGAAAGAGGTTAAAACCATGTATCGACTAAAGTTTATATCATGTATCATTGAAATAAGGTCTAAAGTTAAAACCTTAGATGTTTAATATTTTGCAACTACAGTTCAAACATTGATGAATGGAAAATATATCATGTATCACAATGCATAACAATGTATTGACTAAAGTTAAAACCTTAAATGTTTAATATTTTGCAACAAATTTATTTATATGTTTATCATTGAAATAAGGTCTTGAATTTGTTTTACTAATGGAATTTAATGCTAATGACAATATTCTCAATCATCATCAAAAGGAGACAATACCATCTCTCAAGTAAGAACTTCAACGCCTTTCGACAACTACTATTTGAAAACTTCACTACAAGAAAACACATATACTAATGATCTTTGAAACAAAGTATATTCATAAAAGAGTAATAGTCTTTCTTTGACTATTACAAGTTTAAGTTTAACCTTTGTATTCATTTACTTAAAATGCTTTGAATTATAATACTTTATTTTATCTTTGGATAGTGTAAAAGTTTAAAGAGACTTAAAATTACCTAAGGAGCTATTTAGAGAAGCACTAAAAAATAACAATTTGATGTTTAATTTTTCAATAATTAAACTTAGTTTCACTACTAGTGTCTCTTTAGTATTTTTTTTTTAAATGTTTCTTACTATCTTATATATCATTTTAAATTAAAAGAAAAAATTAAAAAAAAAACAAATTAAAATAACAATTTAACTCCACTTCTATTTTGATATGCTTAATAGAGTTACATATCATTTAGGAGTCCAGGTAAATGACAATTTATATACCCTTCTTCCCTTAACTATCTCATGTGTCTTTTAAGAACAAAATCAGGTTGAATTTCAAAATTTTAAAGATAATAGTTGAAATGCAGTAATTATCTTTAACTATGTTATATCAACAGATTCCCTTAACTCTCAACTGGGATAATGTTGCACCAAACATGTTTATATATTGTTTGTAGCAAAAAAATTTAGTAAATAAATGGTGATCTTTGGTATGCAAAATTGGTGTAAATTGTGAGAAAAAGAGTAAAACGAATTTTGTGTTACCGCTACAATTCCATCTTCCAAACTCAACCCAATGCTCTCTCGTTCTCTCAAACCCCCTTACTCACTCTTCTCCCTCCGTTCATATCTCGTTCCAAACCCAATTCCTAACCTAAACCCTTCAATCCGACCCTCCCGACACCGTCTCTTCTCTTCTTCATGGCTATCCGAACCGGGAAATCCAATCATCCAATGGCCATCACTACCCACCCCAAACCCTCCTCCCAATCCCAACCCCAAGCCTACACCCGACCCTACCTCTCCAAACCTAAACGCATTCTCCCTCATTTCCAACCTCTTCACGGACCCTTCCGTCTCGCCCGGTCCGGTCCTCCACGCCGAACTCGACCGCTCTGCCATCGAACCGGACCCGGCTCTCCTTCTCGCTCTCTTCGACCGCTTCGGCTCGTCCCCCAAGCTCCTACACTCGCTCTTCCTCTGGGCCCAGACCCGACCCGGCTTCAGGCCCGGCCCGAAGCTGTTTGACGCCGTCGTCAATGCTCTCGCGAAGGCAAAGGAGTTTGACGCCGCGTGGAAACTCGTTCTCGATAACGTCGATGGAGATGGGGAAGAGGAAAACGAAAGCTTGGTTTCTGTTGGGACCTTTGCCATCATGATTCGACGCTATGCGCGTGCAGGTAAACGGATTATGTTCTTGGATTTAGGGTTTCGATTGTTCAATTTCAGTTTCGGTTTCGCCAATGTGCTTTGAGAGTTTTCAGAACTCAAATTGAGTGCGTTGTGTGTGTGTGTGTGTTTGGGGTTGGGGTTGGATTTGCGAAGTAGGATTTAATTGAAGTTGGTTTTCATGACTTGAAAAGAGGGTTTATAAACTTTTGAATTTTTAATTTTGAAAGTAAATTTGCTGTGAGAAAAAGTAAAACATAAGTTTTAGAATGTAGATTTTGTTAAGGCGACATTCTTTGGATTCATTGATGAAAATCATCTTAGACTTATCAGTGTCATTTCTATGCATTTCAAGTATAAAAGGATTAGAACCTAAGAATTTTTTTCATCGTACTCCTCCTGAATGTTTTTCCCAAATAAACTCAATTGAAAAAAAAAAGGTAATTACCCTAATGAACCCTTTGCTAATTTGTTCATGCCAATTTAATGTACTGGAATTGGTTCTGGAAAGTCTATTTTTATTCTTTATTTGTTGCTCTTATAGTTGGAAAATAGGTCAAAATTCATCGGAAATTTTAGTTTTTTTTTTTAAATTGTTGAATTTTAAGTTGGTATACTGCAAGTGACGGTGTAGTTTAGCCAATATGTTTTACGAATTTTCATTACTATAATTATGTGTTTAGTGTTGTCCAAAATTGTTCTGTTTCTTTCTAACGATGAATGCTTTTTCCTTTTGAAAAAAAAATTCAGGTATGTCCAAACTTGCAATTAGAACTTATGAATTTGCTAGAAATAACAAGTCAATTGTGGATTCTGGCTCAGAAATGAGTTTATTTGAGATATTGATGGATTCACTTTGTAAAGAAGGATCTGTGAGGGAAGCATCAGAGTATTTCCTTTGGAGAAAGGAGTTGGACTTAAGTTGGGTTCCTTCTATTCGGGTTTATAACATAATGTTGAATGGATGGTTTCGATCAAGGAAACTCAAGCAGGGCGAGAGACTTTGGGAAGAGATGAAGAAGGAGAATGTGAGACCAAGTGTTGTGACATATGGTACCCTTGTGGAAGGATATTGTCGGATGCGTCGTGTTGAGAAAGCACTTGAAATGGTTGGTGATATGACCAAAGAAGGAATTGCACCAAATGTAATTGTATACAACCCAATAATTGATGCACTAGCAGAAGCTGGAAGATTCAAAGAGGCTTTGGGTATGTTGGAACGATTTCATATTTTGGAAATTGGCCCTACTGATTCAACATACAATTCTCTCATAAAAGGGTATTGTAAGGCAGCAGATCTTGCAGGTGCTAGTAAGATTCTTAAAATGATGATAAGTAGGGGTTTCATCCCAAGTCCCACTACCTATAACTACTTTTTTCGGTACTTTTCAAGATGTGGAAAAATTGAGGAGGGGATGAACCTGTATAGGAAGATGATTGAGTCTGGTTATACCCCAGATCGGTTAACATACCATCTTTTGGTGAAGATGTTATGTGAAGAGGGGAAGTTAGACTTGGCAGTTCAAGTTAGCAAGGAAATGAGGCATAATGGATATGACATGGACTTGGCTACCAGTACCATGTTAATTCATTTGCTTTGCAAAATGCATAGGTTGGAAGAGGCTTTTGCTGAATTTGAGGACATGATAAGAAGGGGTATAGTTCCTCAGTATCTCACTTTCCAGGGAATGAAAGCTGAGTTAAAGAAACAAGGTATGACTGAAATGGCTCAAAAGCTTTGTAAGTTGATGTCTTCGGTTCCCTATTCTGACAACTTGCCAAATACTTATGGTGGAGACAGAGAAGATGCTCTTACACGAAGAAAATCTATAATTCGGAAAGCCAAAGCATTTTCTGATATGCTGAAGGACTGTAAGGATCCAAGTGAACTTCGTCAGTGGAAAAATTCATCAGAAAATGCTGTCTCAAGCGCAAATTCTATGATAGAGGATATTGAGGGAAAATGAAATACAGTAGAAGCTTGTATGATCTCAGTAAGCACTTAGCAGGGAGCAATTATGGACAGTTTGAAACACATGGGATTCAGTTTGCATTTATTCACGTTTGTTAAAAAACATTCTGGTGTACTTCCCTATGCAATTTGGAGGCATGACAACAAGGTTAATATGGGTTCAGTGAACTGGTTTCCTGCTGTCATAACTACATTAACAAGTGCAAAACGAGTAATACAAAAAGTAGCTTCTTCTGAGCCACATTGTGGGTAATTTATGAATGAAGATGGCATCAACTGAATGCTAGCAGATCATACATTATTGTTTCTTGGAAGAACATGACTTATCCCAATTACACACTAGATAAGAAGGCTAACTGATCGCTTCAAGAAATCGCAAATCGTGGTTATTTTATTGTATGCAGGAAAATGTCATCAATTGTTGAGTCAGACAATTGCTTCCACCAGCCTCTCACGGGGTCTGCTCAGAAGGTCATCAGACTTCAAAAGCTTCTATCAACAAGATATTGTGATAATAGATATTGCATTTATTTAATGTATATTATATTTATTCATCAAAAATACTTTTTGTAGAATGAAGTTCAATGTCTTGGATATTCTTTTACTCTATTGTTGAGTCTATTATTGTACTGACCCTTGAAGATTCATGTTCAACACACTATGTAGATCTAGTGTATGGAATTTTGGATTTATAGAAAGTCTTAGATCCAATTTTTATTGGGGTCATTGTATTATAAAAAAGACATATCTTCAATTTCTTTAGGATTATTGATTTGGATTTTAAAAGATAAAAACAAAACCAATCTATCATATGTATATGAAAGTGGCACAGTGAGAATATTGTTTTCTTTAATGTTCAGGGTTAAATTGTTTAAAATTATACAACTTTCTTTTTTTCATTTTTTGATAAAAAAGTGTAATCTCATAGAATAACATCTTGAAGTCATTGGCATAACCAAACAATATGTAAAGTATGTCGAAATAGATTATAAAAGCTGTAATTTAAATTAAATCAGAGTTATTATTGACCTCCTAGAAAAGCAAGCAATTTTAGCTCACTTTTCAAGAAATCGTTGATTTGATAAAAAAAACTCTATACGAATCTTCTTAAGATATTTCCTCCAATATAAAATAAACATATAGATAATCCTAAAAGATGTTAGCTTAAGACTATTCACATATCATTTAAGCAAAAACATTGTTTAACAAATGTAAAAAGAAATTACGTAAAAAGAAATTGCATAGTGTTTGATGAAAATCCATCTGTCCTCAAAACATTTTAGGAAAAGAAAAAAAAAATCTCAAAAGACCCTTATTTTAGGAAGAATTAATTGTTGTATGCTCTTCCATTTTTTCTCTCTAGTTTTATAAACATTGTATAAAGTAGTATAGACTTTATTTTGGACTTATATTTGGGTCATTTCCTTGGACTATGTTTTGGGCCAATTTTCATGGATCATGTATTGAGCTAATTTGAGTAGGGTGTAAATAGAAAAAAAAAACTCTAGCTAGAGTTACAATTGGGCCTCTTTGGACCCAATGCAACTCTAGACCATCTAGGGTGCATAAATAAATTATTAGAGTGCAAATAAAAAACATGGAGTGACAAGGAAGACATGAAGGTCCACATGTCATCTCCTTAATGGAGAAGATTCTCACCAATGTCAAAAGGCCATTTGTCTTCATGGGAATGGAGAGGATTCTCTCTAGTTAGAGGAGGACACTTGTCAAACTCTAATTTGAGAGGATTTGCTCCAATTAGAGACAATCACTTGTCCTTCTATGAGTGGAGAGTTTTTAGGGTTAAAGCTGGCACCTTGGGTGCCCATAGCACTATAAAGTGATAGCCCTCTTTAAATTATGTTTGAATAGACTATTGAATTGCAGCCAAAATTTCAGTCTCAACTAGTCTCTTAGCTCACACTCTTTGCTAACCTTGTTTTTAAGTGTTTTAGCAAGGAACCTTTTAAGAGTTGGTCTAACCTCTCTTAAGCTTCATTATCATTCTCCATAACCAATACTTCACAGTTTCTTTCACTCATTTTAGCCACCAAATCCCACTAAATTCCAAATCCCAAAATACAAAACAAAAGACTCATAACAATGCAAGCTAGGATTGCATCAATGTTGTATCATCTGTCAGATGAAACACTTGCATCTTGCATTATTTGTTGTTGAGAAAAGATATAAGAAAAATTGAATTCAGAAGGGGGGTTGAATGGAGCCCCAACTCAATTTGCAACAGATAAAAAACATACAAGGATAGCATCTAACAAGCAAATATATGAAAAAACAAGACATAAATTTATACTAATCTTTCATTCAGATCAAGATCTATGAAGATGTGATTAAAAACACTCTTAAAGAGAGAACAATGAAAACTAATAGGTATATTTCACAGTGTGAAGGATTTACAATGTTTAGCGTACAACCCATATGACTATACACTTTATGCATCAAATATGAACTTGTATGCTCAAACTTTTTTTTTTTGGTACAAAATGGTTTTCTAAATTTGGTTCCTTTTCTTCTTCAACTTGTAAGCCTTTATACAATTTTCAGAAATGATATTGTTGAAGCTTGTTAATAGTAAGACTTAAAGACAACACAAATCTCACTCTACACTTCATCCTTTTGCCATTAGACGGTTTAAATGAAAACTTCTTATATGAAGATTTATTGTGCGTCTTGAGTGTTTATCTATTAATGTTGAACTTCAAAATCCTTCTATACTAGAATATTTTTTAATGTTGGAGCTTGATTCTTCTATACTTGAAGTCTGTGCAAATCTCACATTGTAGCTTCTTCATTTTTCCATTAGACGTTCCAAAAGAAGAAAATTTCTCTAATATTTTTTGCGCGTCTTAAGTGGTGAAACCACTTTTGAAAACAATTTTAATGTAATTCACAATAATAATCAACATTGAAACAATTATGTTTAATCTGAATAAGAGATTTAAGTTTAAAATCTTCACTTGAAAACTTTGTAACCATATGGTAAAATATTTAAAAATATTTCTTTCTCATTATAAATTAAAATGTTGAATTATACCAGTCTTAATATGAGATTTATTTTATCAAAACATAATTTCAAATTGAAATTGAATCTATCTCCTATTTAAAAAAAACTTTCTTTATTAAAACTGCGTTTTCAAAAACCTTTCAAACTGACATAACTTTTTAAGGTTGAAGCATATCAATATTTTAAAATAGAATATATTTCATTTGGAAGATATATTTCATTAAAATATAATCAAGAATATATATTAAGTTATCTCCTATTTAAAAAAAACTTTCTTTATTAAAACTGCGTTTTCAAAAACCTTTCAAACTGATATAACTTTTTAAGGTTGAAGCATATCAATATTTTAAAATAGAATATATTTCATTTGGAAGATATATTTCATTAAAATATAATCAAGAATATATATTAAGTTTTTGAGAGCCTTGACTTTAGTTTTATACTTTGAAAACTTTCCTGAAAAATTTAATTAGGACGTTTAACTGAAAACTTTGATTTATATGATATGAAAATGAGTTTAAAAAAAATTCCAAAATCATTAGTAAACATTTTCAGAACATAAAAATTGAGTACAAAAACTCTCTGATGCGTTATATCATCTATTCCGAAAACAAAGACGAAATCGTCTAATGCAAAGATGAACAATAAACCGTCTAACATGTATAAGAAGACTGGATCATCTAACATATTTTGTTCCTTGAGATCATCAAGTGAATTGAGCTCCCCTTAGACCATCTAGGAAGTTCAACATAAAGACACCGTCCAACATGTTTAACATAGTGAGATCGTCTAACATGTTAAAATTGTAGACCTGTCTAACTCTTTTGAACACAGTGAGACCGTCTAATGAGTTTTACTCTGAGAGACCGTCTAACATGTGTAATCTCAATATATCATTTAATATATTTATATTTAAATATGCATATGAAGTAAATTTGTTATAAAATTTAGCTCACCTTATAGCGTTTGTTATCATCAAAAGCTTCATCAAAACCTTCATAGACATAATTATCCTCATAAGACCACCTAGTGGGGTATTAGGCCGTCTAACAATGATTAGACGTATATTGCCTTAACAAAAGACAATCTTTTAACAAACGAATCATGACCATGCTTTATATTTTGTTGTTTTTAACCCTTAATCAAAATCATGTGATGTTCGACTTTTTCTCTAACAGGTCCCACTATATAAAACAAGTTACAAGTATTATTATTGCCACTTCTTGCTTAATAAGTATCTAAAACTATTCCTGACTATCTGAGTACATGAAGTCTCTCCAGGATAACTACACAAAATCTCTTCAAGTTATCCCCTTAAAGTTCCTCTAAGTTCAAAATGAGAGTACACAAAGGTTCTTTGAACAAAGTATAGTCTCTTCAGGCTATACAATAATAAGATGTACAAGTGAATATGATTGATGTGTTCCTTACTTTAGAGAATACTCCTCTGTAATTATGAAGAGTTTACAATTAAGTGATCTTTTTTTTCCTGTCATTTAGAAGATTAACTAATTGTAGCATTGTAAATCTTTTCGCACATTTTCGCATGCACGTAAGATTGTTTATTATATCTTGGGACCTTAGTTTTTTTTTCATCGTAGTACTTCCTTACATAGGTGTTTGAAAAAAATCGTTGAAGGTTGCATGCATAAGAGCATTTTGATTCAAAGCTTTTCCAAATGTTGATGAATAATTGTTGACATCCTCTAACTTGTAGTATGATGAAGTGATTAGATCACACTCTTTATGTTTCTATCACTAACAATACAATTTTTTACACATTGATTATGATTTAGTACTTGTGTCAGAATCTTCATGGAGATTCCTTCTAAGTCAATTGTAGACATTAGACAATACAACATTCCAAGAATACATCTAATACTAAACATTTTCATCAAGCGTATATTATACTTGAATTGGGTCGCTTGTTCTTGGCCTCTTCAACAAAGTCGTCTACTCTCAGTTCTCTTTATAGAGTTCTATGCTCTTTATTCCTAGCCTTTGGTGTCACATGTGTCTATTTAGGCTAAAAGTATCTTCATTTTATCTTTGTTTTGTGTTCTCTTTAAGCTTCTTAATAAAAGATTGCTATGATAATATCTTCATGGACCTTTATTTTCCTTGTCTTGTAAGATGCATATTCATGTCATAAGGATTAACTTTTAAGGTCACAAGTGATATGGTCGTTTATTGATGAGATGTATACCAAATAACATTGTCTATTGATATTGTGGTCATCTAACACTTCTTGTGATGGAGGACCATCTTCACTTTCAAACACATAAATATACAAAAGAAATATCTGCCTTAGCTTGTATAAATTTGTAAATAGTAGAATAAGTTGAAAATGTTAGAATTAAAGGCTTTAAACAAAGAGGGGAGGTGAATTGTTTGATGAAAGATTTTCGAAAATACTGGACAAGAATGAAGATTAATGCAGAATCACAGAAGAAGCAATCAGATCAGCCAAGAAACAAAATTGTTTTAAATTGATTCCAGAAAATCAATCAGTTGTTTATGCGAATCAACCAATTGTTTTTATCAGCAATTTACAAAAACACAGATCAAACAATTTTAAAGCAGTGAGGTATATAGAGATTCACACACAATGTTTATACTGGTTCACTCTTAACCTGAGCTACATCCAATCCCCAAAACCCCCTAAGTATTCCACTAGGTAATCAACCACATATTACACAACACAAACACCAAATAGGTGATCTTGAACCCTTCAAGAACACTCACCCTCATTGAAACACAAACACTACAAGTCAAAACACCCTCTGACTGTAAACACCAATACCTTATAAGGTTAACAAATATGAAATGAAATACAATTAAGAACAAGAAAGATCACACCTGATACAAAAGGATTACAACAATTCCTATTCCACTCTTAACCAAAGCAAAGCCTAAAGCAATCTTACAATCTTGAAAAACTTTTTAATCTTTTTGGTAATCTGATCTCTCTTATATTTTAGAGATGTAAACACCAGTTATATAGCCTAAAAAATAGCCGTTTTAGACTTTCAATCAAGGACCAAAACAATTTTGAATAATGGAAAATAGATTTGCCAGACTTAACTAATTTTGTTAAGATTTTTAAAAAACAATCAATTGAAAACTCGATTCAACCGATTGAATTGACCTTGACTGTGAGGTCAACCAATTTCAGCTTTTTCAAATCCTTTGCAAAACCACCAAGTGTAAAACAACCGATTGAAACGATAAATCAATAGGTTGTTTTTCACTACTTTGAAAAACACTTTTCTTTTGAAAGAACTTGATTGATTTAGTTTTGGATTAAGCTAAGAGTGGATTGACAAATTCTAATCTACCCATAACCCATGCCCACACGCAACAACCTAGACTTCAAGCAATTTTCATGGATTTGGAGACATCAAAACTTTAAATTCAATAGAAAATAATTCCAAGGCACTCTAGAAACCTTCACTTAGCCTTTGAGTAAAGGTTTCTAGAGCACCTTTAGGAGAACCACAAAGTTGCCTTAACAAAGAGGCATGATTATGAGTTCCTTTAGCCTATAAATAAAAGGTTTTCCTCATTGTATTCCTTAGACTTGGATTAATGAAATTGTTTTATGAATTTTTAGCAAAACTCCCTCAAACTCTCTCTTTCTAAAATGCTCCCACGCATAATAGAAAATTCAAGGAAGTTGCCCTAACCTCTTTCTTGGCCTCTTACACCTAAAATCGCCCATTCCTCTCCTCCTTTTCCAAACCTATTCGGTGCTTTCCTCCATCTCCTACAAGTCTTCCGCTGCCTCCATCAATCCCTTCCAAAACTCAAGAACTGAGTTGCATCATCTTATTTTCTTTGTAACATACATTCAACACTTCTTGAAAGCTTGTCTCATCTTATTAGCCCTTATATATTTCATTGTAATAACGTTTATAATATCTCCATATATTATAATATCTCCATATATTTTGATAATGATATTTTGAACTTACACTTGAACTTCTGTCTATTGTCTATTGTATATTAAATAAAAATATTTTAAATACAATAAATATACTTTATTAGATCAAAATTTGAATGTAAAATGACAACACTTAAAATATTAAAACTTTCATCTTATAAAAACTTTAACTCATCTTTACCTTAACGAATTTAGCAACCAAATAATAACGTGAAACAATATTGTTAACAGTATCATATTTTGCATTATTTAAATCTATATTTAATTACTCATTTATTTTATAATTTTTTTTATGTAATTTAACTATTTAATTAGAAAAACCTTTTAATATTAAGATTCTTACATTATCTTTGAGTCCTACATTTATCATTTATCGTTTGTAATTTTCCTAACAAAGAATATAAACAATTAAAATTAAATATAAAACTTTTATTAATTTTTTTTTTATAAAAAACTTTCCAGGTTAGAGAAATAATAACTTTAATGTTTTTGAACTTTTATCAATTTAAATACAACTTTAATGTTTTTGAACTTTTATCAATTTAAATACATATTATTTTATCAAAGTAAATTTTATGTAATACACTTAATTTAAATATGAATTCATAATATTCCAAATATAATTGGAGAATTATAACAATACCAAAATACAATACCTAAGATTTGTCTATATTTTACTAATAAAAAGTAAGAAAAAAAAACCAGCAAATCATGCTCCATTAAATTAAAATACTCCCCTCTTTTTCCTTCCTCTCTCTCTCTCTCTCTCTCTCTCTCTCACACACACACACACACGCTTATTCTCCTTTTCTTCTGCTCTTCTGTGTTCTGTTCTTCTCTCTCTCTTCAGTGCGGAGAAGAACCTGAAGCAGCCATGAAGAGTAACACGAATATGGAAAGGCTTTTTTGAGAGAATGGCTCAGAAAAACAATGGCAACAACAACATTGTGACCCAACAACAACATCAACAGCTCGGGAAGCCCATGTTCCATGACTTCCTTGGCACCAAGAACAGCAACCCCATTCACTCCAATGTCCTTTATGGCCCCAAAACCCCTCATCTTTACGTCACCGCCTCCTCCCTGTCTTCCACCACCGTGTTCAGCGGCGCTGCCACCTCCGACCTCGCTTCTGGTGAGCCGGTTCCACCCCCATTTGCTTCAAAGCTCGATCTTTTCTTCTTCCCGCAAACCCCATCTGCTGCATTTTCATGGGTCGAGTTTGGATTTCTCAGTGGATGCTACTTGTTCGCTTGTGACTTCAGTTTCTCGTGTCTGTTTTCATTTGCACTTGTGTTGTTCTCTATCCTCAGTTTGGAAAAAAAAATATTATTTTAGTAAGGACTTGATGAAAAGAGAATGCCAAAACTAAAATTAAACTTTACTCATAATACATAATTTTTTCTTTTTTGAAAAAACTAAATAATGAAAATTCTGCAAATTATTATATCCTGGAATTGTTGAGAAGTTTATGAGTTGGGTGAATTTGGTAGGTTGTGTTGTTCTTTCTTTTCTCAACAAAGTTGTTTGAGTGTGAGTATTTGTTTTTATTTAGAAAATTTCCTTCTCCACTGTTAACCATTCACCCAGTGTGTATTTATGTGGTAGGATCATTATCTTGTAAGTTTTTACTTTTTTTTGTTATTTATTTAAATTTTTTAGTAGGTATATGCTGGTTATATTTTCTGCATAATAGTTCATACTTGTATAAAAATCTTTTGATTTAAAATTGAGCAAGATATCTGAATCTACTCTAGGTGTTTCTGTTGTTTAACCTTGTGCACTGGATAACAAAAACTGATGATATCAACTTTTAGTCTTCTTTTCATAATGGTGATGCCGATTTCTATTGCTTTTTTCTGTTGTAATTCTTGGATTTTTCGTTGAATACATTGGTGTTCTTAGTCCGATATTTATTTTTTAAAATATTTAAACTATATTGTTGAAAATTAAAAATGGATGTTTTAAGTGTTTTCGATTTTCAGTTGAGTGTAATGCTTTTTTTTCTTCATCAATTTGATAGAAAGACACACAGGGAATCATCTCGTGGGAGTTCCATTCTATGGTCCAAAGAGTGATTTCTGTGGCACTGAGATAGGTAACAGAGTAGTGAGGAACAATAGAAGTAATTCTGATACCACTTTTATCGGTTCCTCCAGAGATTCCTTCCAAATGGTCCCTCATTCCCTTCAAAACTCACAGTCGATGAAGGTCTCACATAATTCTTCATCTGTTTCATTCATATGACCAAAATGGAAACACGTTTTGCTTTTGCCTTCTGTTGGTTAATACTTGAACTTGGCTTGGATACAGATGCTCCGGAATGCAGCTACAGCTGATTGCCTTAGAAGGTCTAATGATGATGCTGTGTTTCTTCCTGTGCAGTCACTGAAGCCAACCAGTGGTTCTCAGAAATTGCAGACTCCCACTGGAACTATGTCTGATGCAAATAAATGGGATCGATCCATTCTCATGAATTTTGGTCCTTTCATGCAGCATCCACCTCATGTTGGTCAATTAGCGCCTCTTATGGACCAAATAACTTCAAACAAGAAGAGTGATACCAGTGCTGGTCCTTCATTTATCTCTCAGTTAGCTGCTGATGAAGGGTCTAGAACCGGAATCAAGGGCCCTGGGCTTTTGAGTTCCATGAACACAATCAATGCTGTCACTGATAAGACTTCTTCCATTCTTGGTGGCAGCAGACCAAAGCCTGTGACAGACATAGTAGACCCAGAATCTTCCACAATTCTCAAGTAAATCTATTAATATAGTTTCTGAATTGCCCTTCTATTTTTACATGCCCTCTATGATTTTACCTTGGAAATGGATTTTATGCATTTGGGTAATGGCTGCAGTCAAGGTGGCTCATCATCTGCCAGCTGTCAGATGACTATTTTTTATGGAGGTCAAGCTCATGTGTTTGATGATGTACAGCCTAATAAGGTCAGTTCTTTATGTTAGTGAGGCTTATCTGTTTTCTGAATTTAGTGAAATGTGGACTGAAATTAGTTTTTATTTATAATTTGTAATCATCTAGGAATGAAAATTTGTGTCTTGAAATTTAGTCTTTGATTTACTTGTGTGTGAGGACTAACGACCACTCTTCCTTTACTAATTAAACTGTGGAAGCAGCCTTTTTCTTCAAGAACTTTTATTTCTTAGGGAAGTTAACTGCCATTCTGATTTCAGTTGAGATTCATGTCTTGAATGCTGCATGTGCTCAAGTTACAATTCTTGCTGGAAAAAAGCTATTGACCTATAGTATATATGATAAATACTGGACCAGTGATTGAAAATGTTAGAACAGAAATGAAATTGCACTGCATTTTTCAATGGCTACTCTCCGATCAATATGATGCAGAGGTAGAAGATGACACAATGGTTAGTTTCTCTGGGTATTTGAGAGACCCTGATCTCTCCCAACAAACCAATTCTTATTCCCTAAACAAGCTATCCTCCTATCTTGGTTTCCCTCCCTTTGGTTAGTTACTTGCCTAACTATAATATTCTGTAAATTATTGAATAATGTCTATTGAGTCTTTGCTGCCAACCTATTCCTTCTTCGTTATAGTTATTAGAGGTACTATCAATACATGCTTTGGTGCCCTGGAGGCTACCGTTAATCAGCCTCTTACACTTAATGAGATAGAATACCTATTCATGCAAGTTTTTCAATTTAGTGTTCAAAAGTGCATATTTTGTTTTACTGTTAAAGTCAGTTTGCAATTAAATTTTCAAAATGTTGCTTAGTTTTGGAAGTTTGCAAATTATGATCTTTGGGAATGAATGGTGATTCAGAGCTAAGTTCAGTCATCTGTGTGGTTATGCTTAGTTTTTATTTTTATTTTTTTATTTTTATATTATTATTATTATTATTATTAAGTCAGAAATCTGTTTTTCTTTTCAGATATATTTATTGTTAACTTCAATGTAACGATTTTGTCATAGCAGGTTTTTAGAAGCTCAAATTTGTTATTTCTTTTTTATATTTTCTACTTCCTTCTTCTTATGCCAGTTGCATTTGTGTTGCTTTTTTGTATGTGTGTAACCATTGCCTTCACAATAGAGGAGACTTAATGATGTTTGTCACGCACTTTAACAGCTTTCAGATCATAAAATGGGAACTGAATGATGTTATGCAATAACAGCTCATAGTGTTTTCAAACCTCAAAATGATAACTGGTAAATTGTTACTGTTAAAGGTAACTACATACCCCATACAAACAGTATGGTATAGTGATAGTCTGAGTGTAAGAAACATAACTGAAATGGGCACCAGTTTTCTTATCACCGGTCAAATAGCATGAAATGAAAATGGCACCTGCAAGCAGTCCTTCCAAGTGCTGAAAATGTATTGCTTGAGAGATGCAACTTGGTAATTCTAAAGTGTTAGCAGCAATCAATCTTTTCCCTAGTGTTCATATTTCTTGAATTGTTGATTTTGAGCAAATATCCTTTCAGACAATTTATCTCTTAGTTTTACTATTAATTCCAAATCATGTGAGGATCTATTAGATTGTATATTCTAGATTGATACCTGGTTTACTTTTTTGTACAGCTGTTAATTAGACTTGTGCTGTAAACCATGAGGAGTGTACAAGTATTGAAAATACTAAATACATTGACATGGTTTGCATAATAGCTAAGTTTTAATATGAAGCATAGTTAGTTATGATAGAGTTTAATATTTATGCATAGAAAAAACTTTCACTGTTGATCAATCAAATAATTGTTTATATGATTTTTAAGGTAATTATTATGAAAGTCAACGAGCTTACTATTAATCTTTTAGACTATCAGTGTATAGAGTGTTATCTATGCATGTTCAAGTAGCTTTATAACTTCTGCATGTTCTCTGATGAATGCAGGCTGATGTTATAATGGCTTTAGCTGGGTCAAATGGTGGATCTTGGACCACAACATTCTCGTCCAAATCTTCTGTAAAGCTACACCATGATAGCAACTCGCAAAGAAATTCTAGTCATGCCACTTAACCAGGTCATGGACTAACTTCTACAACAGGTATGCATCATATCATATCATACTTCATGAAGATGGTGTTGACAAAATACAAAATCTTATTTCTTATAGGTCAAATCTGGTTGAAATTTCATGATTTTGGTTGTGGCATGATTCCTTAAAGGCAGATACTGACGCCACTGGCTAAGGAAATAAAAATTGATTTATTTATTTATTGAAAAGTAAAACATTTATTATATATAATGATTACATTTTTCTATCAGTATACTTTGACAGTACATGTTTTTATACATATTTGATATATTTATGATTGTTGAACTATTGTGTAAGTATGTATTTGAGTAAATATTGGATTGAAAAATATAAATGTCAATCTATTTGAAAAATTATCAAAAAGCTTTGATGATAAATAAAGTGAAATGGAGGGAATACTTTTCAAAATAGTATTTATTTTGTGTTCCTTAACAAGTACCCTGTCCACACTTGGGTGTTCATGAATTGGATTTTTTAAAAGTTCCAATAAAATAGATTGGATCTAAAATCCAGATTCATTTTAACTAAATCAAATTGATTTGAATTTTTTCAATTCAATTTAAATTGGATTAAATCTAGATTAAATTCACTTTATCAATTAGATTAAATCTGATGGGGGATCGGCGTAATCGAACTGATGTGGGTTCAACCCAACTCAGTTTGACATGGTCATGGGGCCAACTTGACTTGGCCCAGTTCGTCTCGATTCCAGTTAGGCTCGTTTGGACTTGGACTATTTTGAACTTGGCTCGATCTGGGCACAACCTAATCTAATTCTGATTGAACTTGGCTTGACTTGGACCCAACATAATATTACAGAACAATGCACAAAATGTATCAGAGACATTTACATAGGCATAGATAAAGCTAGGGAGGTCTGAGATAAGAGAGGAAAGAAAGAGAAGAGAGAAATCACTAGTATGAGAAACGAAAATTGTGTATTATTGATGTGAGCAGAAGCTTTATATACAATAGGTGCAAAAAAGGAAAAGCGAATAACAGAAAAAACAATAAGGCCCAAGCCAAAGCCAAAGCCCAAACCCAAACCCAAACCCAAAACAGATCAGAAAACTAAAACTGAAATAAGAACTAATTAACAGAAAAATAAAAACTAATTTTGTCACATAACTCGATTGAACATGGGACCAAGTTGACTCAGCTCAACTTGGGTTTTGGTCGATTCAGCTCGGCCTGACGTGGGATTGACTCAACTCAACTCAACATGGCCATAACTCGATGTGGGCCTAATGTCTCGGCCCAACATATGCCTGACTTGACTCAATCCATCTCGATCCTACTTGGGCTCTACTCGACCTTGACCCACTTAGACTCAGCTCCCGATTAGACTCGACCTGACTTGGGTCTAGCCCAACTCAATTGATGGTCGGCCTATCCCGACTCGGATAAACTTGGTCATAGGTTGACTTAGGTTGGCCTGATGTGGGATCAACCTAACTTAGTTTGACATGACCCTGATCCGATGTAGGAACAATGTCTCGGCCCAACACAAGCCTAACTTGACTTGGTCAGACCTGATCCAGTCTATCTTGCTCCCACCTAGACTCACATGGGCCTAGCCCAACACGGCTGAACATGGTCTCGCCCTGACTCAGCTTGAAATCTCCTCGGGCTAACTCAACTCGACTTGGGCTTGGGTCGACTCAACTCGACATGGGTCCGGATTGACTTGTCTTGGCCTAGGCTCTGGCTAACTTAGCTCAACCTGTGCTTGGGGTCAACTTGTCTTGACCTTGGCCTAGGCCAACTCGACTTGACCTATGCCTAAGCCTACTCAACTCGACCTAGTCTAGATTGACTCAGCTTGACCTAAGCTTAGGCTAACACCGATTCAACTCGATCTGAGCATGGGCTGACTTGACTTGAGCCCGGGCTGACTCCATTTAACTTGGACCTAAACTGACTCAACGCTACCTAGGTCTTGGCCTACTTGACTTGACCTAGGCTCAACTGACTCAACTTGACCTAGGTTCGAGCCAACTCAACTCGACCTAAGCCTGAGGCCAACTCGACTTGAGGTAGGCCAAACCTGGCCAACTCATCTCGACCCGGCTCGAGAAGATTGGGCTCAACCTAGGAATGGGCTGACTCAGCGCAACCTAGGCCTGTGTTAACTTGGGTTCGGGCCAACTCGGTTTGACTTGGGTTTAGGCCAACCTGGCTCGACCTAGGCCTGGGTTGAGTCGACTTTAGCTGGGCCAAGCCCGACCAACTCAACTTGATGTCAACATGGGTCAACTCAATTCGAATCTTGCTTGGGTCGACACAATCGACTTAGGTTGATAGAACTCGATTAGTGCTCGGGCCTAGTTGACTTGACATGTGTCTGAGCCAATTCTAACTATAGTTGGTTCGGGTTGATTTGACTTGACCTATGCCCGAGCTGACTGTGCTTGACATAGACTTGGACTAACTTTAATCAACTTTGGCCCGAGTCGTCTTGGCTCAACTTGGGGTTGGTTCAACATTACTTGACTTAGGTATGGCCAATGCCTACTTGGCTTGACCTGGGCTCGAGCTAAATTGATTCACTGGACTTGACCTATTCTTGGACTTACTCTGTTTGACTTGGACTGAGCTGACTTGGCTCAACCTGGGCCTAAAGTGACTCGGCTGGACTTGTGCACGGGTTGATTTTGCTTGACGTGGGTTTGGGTCAACTCAGGTCAACCTGAGTCTAGGTTGACTTGGCTCAACTTGGGTCGTGCCGACTTGACTCAACTTGGGCTAGGGTCGACTCAACTAGAATTAGTCTCGGGCCGACTTGACTCTACTCGACCTAGGTCGTACCTGACTTAGCTCAACCTGGGTTCGAGTTGACCCAACTTGACTTGGTCTTGATTGGGCTATGCTTGATCTGATCTTGATTGGACTAGGATCAACCTAGGCCTTGCCCAATTTGGCTAAATGTGGATCCCTAGGACTCAAATGAATGTGGACCTGTCTCGACTTGACTGAATCTGGGCTTGCCTCGACTTAAAATCTAAATCCAATTAATGGATTGGACTTAAAATCTAAAAATTTGGATATTTGAATTTAACATAAATCAATTTAAATATACTTAAATTAATATATATTTAGATAATTATGGATTATATTTGATATTTTTGACTTTTGCTGACCCTGACCTTTCATTAAAAAAGCCTTTTGTTCTTTGGCATTGAAGTTTAATTGGTTTTTATTGTTCAGTTTGTTATTAATTGCTTAACAACTAGTTGTAGCCTTGTAGGGGCACATCAAGGAAGTGTTGGAGCTAAGGATACAAGAAAATCTGGTTCAAGCTGCAAATCCCAGTTCTAAAGACAAGAACACAATGATATAGTTTGTGTAGAAGGTTTTCTTTATTTATTAGAATACTTTAGACCTTTCTACAATTCTGACGACTACTGTGTATAATCCTCTCCTTTTGTGTAATTTTGTTCTGTGTTTTCAATAATTTTTAGTATTTACTGTCTAAAGGGGCCTATTTGATATATATATCCTATTATACATGAAGGTCTTTCAACGGAAAATTAACATAAATGGTTTTATTTTCCAAATTTACAGAAATGGATAGATTTAAAATATATAAATAAATGGGTAAGAAGTTTGTGAAACATAATTTGAACGTTTAGATTATGTTTTAAAACACGGTTTTTGCGACATCCTTCTACTTCCATAACTATTTTTAAAATATGAATGATTGTCATCTCTTGATTTTTCTACATTCCTGTACAAATATCTCATTTCCCATGTGCCACGATAAATATGAAAAAAAATAAATTCTTAGGTAATATTCAGTTCTTCAAATTATTTGTGCCAACGTTTAGAAAGACTTAAATAAAACAACATATATATATATATATATATATATATATATATATATATATATATATATATATATATATATATATATATATATATATATAAAAAAAATTTTTTTTTTTTT